>ERZ1026854.1149-NODE-1149-length-17275-cov-5.969048_pt1 | contig 17275 bp, 16 predicted proteins | sample MGYA00380157_ERZ1026854 | MGnify/ENA primary metagenome ERZ1026854 (study PRJEB33269, sample SAMEA4719793) | human gut metagenome | biome: human-associated habitat; feature: organic feature; material: feces | place: Cameroon | collected 2013-10 ...
TCGTCGGCAGCGTCAGATGTGTATAAGAGACAGATACAGATGCGGCTGAACACGGCCCTGGCCCGGGTGGAACGGGCGCTGGACCGGCTGAACAGCGCCATTGGGAACGCGCCGGAGTTGCCGTCGGCACAGCAGCAGCTGCGAGATGCGGCGGCGCAGCTGGAAAAGGCGGCGGACACGCTGGAAACGTGGGCGGCGGGACTGGAGGCCTCCGGCACGGAGGCGGGCAAGATCCAGGCGGAGGCGGCGCGGCAGACGGCGGCGGAGTGCCGCAAAACGGCAAAGCAGCTGCGGGCATTGGCGGAGAGTCCGGATTCTGCCGACCTGCTGGCGGACTGCGACGCGCTGGTGAAGTCCATCCGGACGATGGTGGATAAGATCCCCGTGACTTCAAAGGCGCTGCAAAAGGAACTGGACACCGTGGCCGGTCAGGTGGCGGACACCATGGAGGGCATGGCTGCGCTGGCTGGAGACGCCAAGGCCATGAAGACCGCGCTGGCGGAGACCGCTGACGCTGTGGGCGACACCATGGCGCTGCTGCGGCCGGCTACGGAGAAGCTGCTGACTTCGCTGGAGAGCACCATAGACGACCTGGAGGGGCTGACCACAGACGAATACATGGATACGCTGGTGAATATCCTGGGCGGCGACCCGGCGGTGTACGGCCAGTATTTTCCGGAAATGGTGCAGACCAGCGTGAACGCGGTGTATCCCATCGCCAACTACGGCTCGGCCATGACGCCGTTCTACACGGTGCTGGCCATCTGGGTGGGCGGCGTGATATTGTCATCCCTTATCAAGATACACGCCCGGACGGAGGGGCTGATCGATCCGAAGCCGGCGGAGCTGTACTTCGGGCGGTACCTGTTCTTTTTCGTGCTGAGCCAGATACAGGCGGCGGTCATCGTCACCGGCGACCTGTACATACTGAAGGTGCAGTGCCTGCACCCGGGGATGCTGTATCTCACGGGCGCGCTGACGGCCTTCACATTCAGCCTGCTGATCTATTCCCTGGCGCTGTCCTTCGGCGACGTGGGCAAGGCCATTGTGGTGGTCATCATGGTCATGCAGATCGCAGGCTCCTCCGGCACGTTCCCCATCGAGCTGCTGCCGGCCATTTACCAGAAGATCTATCGCTTCTTCCCCTTCCCCTACGCCATCGACGCCATGCGCGAGTGCATCTGCGGGATGTACGGGAATTACTACTGGCAGCAGATCGGTTTCCTGCTGCTGTTCGCCGCGGCGGCGCTGCTGATCGGCCTGCTGGTGCGGCGGCCCTTCATGGGACTGAACCACTTTATGGAGGAGAAGCTGGAGGAGACGGAGCTGCTGTGAAAGGAGGTGTTGACCGATGACAAAAGAACGGGACTATCAGGAGTTGTATGACCGCCTGCTGGAGGAGGTCAGCACCCTGCACCGGAACAACCGGCGGCGGATACGCGTCGGTATGCGGATGCTGCTGGCGGTGACGCTGGGATTGATGCTGCTGATGTTTCTGGCGGAGGGGAACAAGGTGTTCACCCTGATGCTGTGGATACTGTCCATGTTCGCAGTGGCGGCATATCTGATCGCCGTGGAGTACGCGGACTATGAGCTGCAAAAGAAGCTGGAGAACATCACCCAGATGGAGCAGAAGAGCCTGGGCACACTGCTGGAGCTGCCGGAGCTGCCCAAGGTGCCACGGATGGGTCTGCTGCTGCGCCACGGCACCCGGGAGGAACAGGAGACGCCGGAGACGGAGGCAACGGCGGCGGAAGTGGCACCTGCGCCGGAGGAGACGCCGGCGGCAGAGGAGATATCCCCGGCACCTGCGGAGGAGACGCCGGTCACAAAGGCACCGGCAGCGCCGGAGCCGGAGGCATATTCCGTGGACGAGATACTGCGGGAGGTGCACGGCGGAGCGCCGCAGGCAGACAACGCGCCGACGCCTGCCGCGCCGGTATACAGCGGCGTGCGGGTGCTGGAACGGCTGCTGGAGGATCCGGAGAAGCTGGCGTCCGATCTGGACGCGCTGACCCGGGCGATACAGGGGCTGTCCGATGACCTGCGGCGCGGTGCGGCGGAGGGCCGGGAAGGGCAGGTGGACCGATGAAGAACATCTGGAAAATCTTTCGCGCCGACTGGCGGCGGCTGACGGCCAGTGTGGTGGCGGTGGTGGTGCTGCTGGGGTTGTGCCTGGTGCCGTGTCTGTACGCCTGGTTCAACATCCTGTCCAACTGGGATCCCTACGGCACGGCGTCCACCAGCCGCATCAGCGTGGCGGTGGCCAGCGAGGACGCGGGCTGCGAGGTGCTGGGTCTGGAGGTGAACATCGGCGCGCTGGTGCTGCAGGGGCTGGAGAGCAACGACCAGATGGGCTGGGTGTTCGTGGACAGCCGGGCGGAGGCCCTGGACGGGGTGGAGTCCGGCGACTACTACGCGGCGTTGATCGTGCCGGAGGAATTTACCGAGGATTTTGTGAGTATTCTGTCCGGCGATCTGCGCCACCCGCAGATACAGTATTACGAGAACGAGAAGAAGAACGCCATCGCCCCCAAGATCACCAGCAAGGCCAAGACCGCCGTGCAGGAGCAGATCAACACCACGGTCATCGGCAAGGCTGCCGAGGCGCTGACCACGGCGGGCTCCGTGTTCAAGGCCATGGGGCTGGATTCGGAGGCGCTGGCGGACGGCATTATGGACAAGCTGACCGGTGCGCGGCAGGAGATGGCGCAGCTGCAGCAGGTGCTGCTGTCGCTGAAGGACGTGATGAACGGGGCGGACGGCCTGCTGACCGCGGCGTCCGTGACCATCGCGGACGCACGGGGAACGGTGGAGGACGCTGATGCGGCGGCGGGCAGCACGGTGCAGCTTATCAGCACGGGCCTGAGCGCGGCGGACACGGCGTACAGCGACCTGCTGACGGTGCTGAACAACACGGATAAGGTACTGGGCGACATCGAGGATGCCCTGCGGAGTATGGATACCTCTGCCGCCGACGAAGCGCTGAAGGCGGACCTGCACCGGAAGATCCAGGCGGCCATCGACGCGCTGGAGGACCAGCTGGCGGCCGCCGAGGACGAGGCCGTGAAGGCGCAGTTGGAGACGGCCATCGCCGATCTGGAGGCGCTGGACGCGCTGGTGGATACGCTGGAGCCGTCGGCCCTGCAGGGACCGGTGCTGGATATGCTGCATCAGGTGCGGCAGGAACTGCTGGCGGCGGCGGTGCAGACCAATAAGGAGGTCAACGAATACCTGCACACCACCGGGGCACAGGCCCAGACCACGCTGCGGTCCGTCCAGCAGCTGCTGGGGGCCGTGGGCGGCAGCCTGGGGGAGGTGTCCGGCACGCTGGACAGCTACGCCGACGCCATGACCACCGTACAGCCTACGCTGGACGCGGGTATCACCCTGGCCAACACGGTGGAGACGTATCTGGCGGATATCGAGGACGATGTGCGCCGGGTAACGGAGAGCGAAGCCTTCAAGCGCTTTACGGAGCTGATGGAGAGCAGCGATGCCGAAAGCATGGCGGACTACCTCAGCTCGCCGGTGCAGCTGAACACGGAGATCATCTATGAGATCAAGGACTACGGCGCGGCCATGTCGCCCTACTACGTCATGCTGGCGCTGTTTGTGGGCAGCCTGCTGACCGCCGTGATGCTGAAGGTACCGGTGACCCAGCCGGAGTTTGCCGGGTGCCGGGCGGCGGAGCGCTACTTTGGGCGGTTTCTCACCTTCTTCCTGATGGCCATGGCCCAGGCGCTGGTGACGGCCTTCGGGTGCCTGTACTTCGTGGGGATGGAGACGGCGGAGCCGGCGCTGTTCGTGTTGGCCTGCTGCCTGTGCTCGCTGAACTTCGCCAGCATGAACTACGCGCTGGTGTACGCTCTGGACAATGTGGGTATGGCGCTGTCAGTCATTATCATGGTCATTCAGGTGGCCGGGTCCGGCGGTTCATACCCGGTACATGTGCTGCCGCAGCTGTTCCAGACACTGTATCCCTTCATGCCCTTCCACTACGGCATGGATATGATCCGGGAGACGGTGGGCGGTATGTACGGCGATACATACCTGCGCTGCGCGCTGGTGCTGCTAGGCATGTGCGCGCTGTTCACGGTGTTCGGCCTGCTGGTATATTACCCGGCCCGAAGACTGAACGCGGCTATCGCTGCCAGCAAGGAAAAGTCCGGTATCATGTAAACAGAGAGTGCCCCCCGCAGGCCCATGGGCCTGCGGGGGGCACTTATGCTGTCGAAGCCATGAAAAAAAGTTATGCCCCCTTGCTTTTTGCCGTTTAAGGCAAAAAAGCGGGGACGTTTTTGTGCAGGGTGGAGAAAAGTTCGCACGGCGAGAATTTCCCCTCTTTTGCTGTTGCAAGGCGGGCGGGCCTATGGTACAGTACGGGTGGAGTGTTAGAAAATTAACAGGCTAAGCGACACGGCGTTCAACACGTTTTAGGAGGAGAGAGCATGAGATCGGAACAGGAGAAAACGGTGGCCATCGTCCGGGCCCACGACTGCGACAGCGCGAAGCTCATCGCCATCTTGCAGGAGATACAGGCGTCGGAGAACTACCTGAGCCAGGAGAATATGGAGCTGGTGGCGGATATGCTGCACATCAGCGTCTCACGGGTGTACAGCGTGGCCACGTTTTATGAGAACTTTTCGCTGGAGCCCAAGGGAAAGCACATCGTCAAGGTATGCGACGGCACGGCCTGCCATGTGCGGAAGTCCGGGCCTATCTACGATGCCATCTATGAGTACCTGAAGCTGGACGGCAAGCGCAGGACCAGCGCCGACGGCGTGTTCACGCTGGAGACGGTGGCCTGTCTGGGCGCCTGCGGTCTGGCGCCGGTGATGACGGTTGACGGCGAGGTGTACGCCAAGATGACGCCGGAGACGGCGCTGGCGGAGTTGGAGGCCATTCGCGGAAAGGAGGCGGCGGAATGAGCAAGCTGACACGGGAGGGCTTCCGCGCCATGCACGAACAGGCGGCGGAGGCGCTGGAGCGGAGCAGATCATCCCTGAACGTGCTGATCTGTGCCGGTACGGGCTGTATCGCCAGCGGGGCCATGAAGGTGTATGAGAACCTGCGGGAGGAGTGTGCCCAGCGGGGACTGCAGGTGTATGTGGGCCTGACCCACCACGGTGACGCGGAGAAGAGCCTGCACATCAAGATGAGTGGCTGCCACGGCTTCTGCGAGATGGGACCGCTGGTGCATATCGAGCCGCTGGGTGTGATGTATGTCCGCGTGAAGCCGGAGGATTGCCGCGAGATCGTGGAGAGAACGCTGCTGGGCGGCGAGGTCATCGAACGGCTGACTTATCACCAGGACGGCGTGTCCTATCCCCGGCAGGAGGATATCCCCTTTTACAAGAAGCAGCACCGGGTGGTGCTGGCCAGCTGCGGCACCAGTGACGCGGAAAATCTGGAGGAATACATTGCCAAGGGCGGGTACATCGCCTTTGAAAAGGCGTTGTTCGACATGACCGGCGCGGACATCTGTCAGGAGATCTCCAACTCCGGGCTGCGGGGCCGGGGCGGCGGCGGGTTTCCCGCCGGACACAAGTGGGAGAGTGTGCGCCGGCACATAGAGGAACCGGTGAAGTACATCGTCTGCAACGGCGACGAGGGTGACCCGGGCGCTTTCATGGACCGCTCCATCATGGAGGGCAATCCCCATTCCGTGCTGGAGGGCATGATGATCGCCGGCGCAGCCACCGGGGCCACGGAGGGCTACATCTACGTCCGCGCCGAGTATCCGCTGGCGGTGAAGCGTTTGCAGGTGGCCATCGACAAGGCTGCGGCGGCCGGATTGCTGGGCGACGACATCATGGGCAGCGGGTTCAGCTTCCATATCCACATCAACCGCGGCGCCGGCGCCTTCGTCTGCGGTGAGGGCAGCGCCCTGACCGCCTCTATCGAGGGCAAGCGGGGTATGCCCCGGGTAAAGCCGCCCCGGACGGTAGACCAGGGACTGTGGGGAAAGCCCACGGTGCTGAACAATGTGGAGACGTTCGCCAACGTGCCGAACATCATCAACAAGGGCGCGGCGTGGTACCGGAGCATCGGCACCGAGGGCAGCGCCGGTACCAAGACATTTGCTTTGACGGGCAACGTGGTGAATACGGGACTGGTGGAGGTGCCTATGGGCGCCACCCTGCGGGAGATCATCTTCGACATCGGCGGCGGTATCCCGGACGGCAAGAAGTTCAAGGCCGTGCAGATCGGCGGGCCCTCCGGCGGATGTCTGACCGAGGAGCATCTGGACTACCCTATGGACTTCGACTCGCTGAAGAAGCTGGGGGCCATTATCGGCTCCGGCGGCCTGGTGGTCATGGACGAAGACACCTGCATGGTGGAGGTGGCACGGTTCTTTATGCACTTTACCCAGAACGAGAGCTGCGGCAAGTGCACCCCCTGCCGGGAGGGCACAAAGCGTATGCTGGAGACGCTGGAGCGCATCATCAATAACGAGGGGAGTCTGGCCGATCTGGATCTGCTGGAGTCTCTTAGCGATACCATCACGGACACGGCCCTGTGCGGCCTGGGGCAGACGGCCTGCAAGCCGGTGATGTCCACCCTGCGGAACTTCCGGCAGGATTATCTGCGCCATGTGGTGGATCACCACTGTCCCATCTGCAACGGGCGCAAACGCCGGTTGGAGATCAAACCGGAGCTGTGCAAGGGCTGCGGCAAGTGCGCGCGGAACTGTCCCATGGAGGCCATCTCCGGGCAGCCCCGTATGCCCTACGTCATTGACAACGAGAAGTGCATCCACTGCGGCGCTTGCTGGGGCGCGTGCCCCTTCGGCGCGATCGACGCCATTGAGGAGGAGTGAGCCATGGCAAAGGGAATTATGGTCATCGACGGGCAGCGGGTGCCCTTTGACGGCGAGCGCAACGTGCTGGCGGTCATCCGCAAGGCGGGTATCGACATCCCCACGTTCTGCTATTACTCCGACCTGTCCGTTCACGGCGCGTGCCGTATGTGCATCGTGGAGGACGTAAAGACCGGGAAGATCGACGCCTCCTGCTCCATGGAGCCCCGGGACGGCATGGAGATCAGGACCAACACCGCCCGGCTGCTGAGGCACCGGCGGATGATACTGGAGCTGCTGCTGGCGGCCCATGACTGCTCCTGCACCACCTGTGCCAAAAGCGGCAACTGCCGATTGCAGGAGCTGGCCCAGCGCTTTGGCGTGCGGCATATCCGTTTCCCCAACAATAAGCCCCGGTACGAGAAGGATTACACCAGCTACGCGGTGTTCCGGGACCCCAACAAGTGCATCCTGTGCGGCGACTGCGTGCGGGTGTGCGAGGAGCTGCAGGGACAGGGCATTCTGAACTTTGCCTTCCGGGGCAGTGAGCTGCAGGTGATGCCGGCCTTTGACAAAAAGCTGGGCGAGACGAAGTGCGTGGGCTGCGGCCAGTGCGCCGCCGTGTGCACCACCGGCGCTATCACCGTTAACGACCAGATCGGCACCGCCTGGGCGGCCATCCACGACCCGAAGAAGCGTGTGGTGGTGCAGATCGCGCCGGCCGTCCGTGTGGCGGTGGGTGAGGCCTTTGGCATTCCGGCAGGCGTGAACGTCATTGACAAGATGACCACGGCGCTGAAGCTCATGGGTGTGGACGAGGTGTACGACACCAACTTCGGCGCGGATATGACCACCATACTGGAGGCGGAGGAATTTTTGCAGCGGCTGAAAAACGGCGGGCCGTTCCCCATGTTCACCAGCTGCTGTCCCGCCTGGGTGCGGTATCTGGAGTTCAACGCCCCTAAGTATCTGAAGCATATCTCCACCTGCAAATCGCCCATGGAGATGTTCGCGGCGGTCATCCGTGACAAATACGCCGAAAAAGATGCCGCCGACGGGCGGACTACCTACAACATCGCCATTATGCCCTGCACTGCCAAGAAGATGGAGGCGGCGCGGCCGGAGTTCGTCCATAACGGTCGGCCGGATGTGGATCTGGTGCTGACTACCCGGGAGCTGGTGGACATGATGCGTGAGACGGGCGTGCAGCTGGACGAGCTGGAGCTGGAGTCCCCGGACCTGCCCTTCGGTTTGGGCAGCGGTGCGGCGGTGATCTACGGCGTCACCGGCGGTGTGGCCGAGGCGGTGGTGCGTCACTGCCTGCCGGACAAGAGCAAGAATGCGCTGCGGGCCGTCCGTGTCACCGACCTGCGGGGCGACGGCGCCATCCGCCATGTGGAACTGAACGTGGACGGGCAGGAGCTGCGTATCGCCGTGGTCAACGGGCTGATCCACGCCAAGGAGCTGATCGCGGATATCGAAGCGGGCAAGTGCTTCTACCACCTGATAGAGGTCATGACCTGTCAGGGCGGCTGCGTGGGCGGCGCGGGACAGCCCTATGGGCTGAGCAACGTGAAGAAGAAGCGGGGCGAGGGACTGTATGCCGCCGATGCCTCCGCTATGTTCAAGCGGGCGGAGAAAAACCCCATCGTCACGTCTTTACTCAGGGAGTACGGCGAGGAAAAGTGTCACGCGCTGCTGCACGTGCACTACGGAGAATAAAAAAGCGGCCCCCGGCTCACACCGGGGGCTGCGGGTAAAGAAAGAGCATGGCCCCGCCGGGGCCATGCTCTTAGCTTGCCTTTTTATCCAGAATATACACGGTGACGTTTCGGCGGCCCCAGGAGTAGCAGTCCGCCTTGGTGGGGAACCACAGGTCCACGATGTTGCCCTTGACGGCGCCGCCGCAGTCCAGGGCGGTGCCCATGCCGTAGACACGGCGGCCGTTGGTGGTCTGGATGAACATTTTGGTGTAGTAGGGGATCACCTTGGGGTCTACGGCCACGGTGCCCACGCCCACCGCGGCGCCCACCGCCGTGGTCCAGGCCGCGCCGCCGTCGCCGCCGCTGTAGTAGGCGGTGGAGGAGCAGAGCATCACCTTGTTATAGGTCATGGTGTCGCCGGAGGCGAACAGCAGGTAGCCGCCCTCGCCCACCTCGTTGGGGAAGTCTTTTTCGATGGTGTCGCCCTCCTCCACCTCGTAGACGCGGGTGCCGTAGCGCACCAGCTCCGCGTGTGAGGTGTCGTGGCTGGCACCGATATACTTGGTGGATACTACCTCGCCGCTGACCACAGTGTCCTCATACGTCTCCACGATCTGGCCGGGGATACCCTTGCGGATGATCTCCTCGGTGCCCTTGTCCATCAGGGGATCCGGTGAGCGAAGGATCTTGTAGTCCGTCTCCACAGTGACATAGTGCTGGTAGGTCAGCGTATCGCTGATGCGGATGGCGGGGTCCTCGCCGGCGACATTCAGCTCCACCATCTCGTCCTCACCCAGACGGATGCCGCTGCGCCGCAGCAGGGAGGACAGGCGCTCGGCCTCGGTGGTGAGGGTGTGTGTGTCGTCGCCGTGGGTGATGGTGACGGTGCGGCCCGGCTCCAGCAGCAGCTGCATGGACTTGTCGCCCAGGCTGCGGCGCAGCAGCAGATCGTCATAGGTGCGCTCCTCGCTGCGCTCGTCCAGTACGTGGGGACCGTCGCCGTCCACCACGATGCAGATGGCGTCCATGGTGCGTACCGGCTCCGCCATAACGGCAGCGGCGAAGATCACCGCCGTGGCGGCGATCATGGTGATGGCGCGGATAGAGGGATGATCGCGCATGATGTGGTGCACCTCCCGCAGGGCCGGGGAACGCAGGGCGTCACGGCAGCCGGTCACCAGCCGTCCGCAGCAGAAGGCGCGCCAGTTGGCCCTGACGTCGGAAGCGATGGCGTCCCAGGTCCAGGCAAAGCAGTGGCCCACGGCGCGCACGGCGCGGATCAGGGCCCGAGCCACGATGTAGGGCACATCGTGGATTGCCTGGCACACCGTGGCCGGCGTGATGCGGCGCCGCGGCTTTTTCGGCCGCAAGCGCTTCGGTTGTGTGACGACTGTTTGTTCCATAGTACCTCGCAGTATAGCCGCCCCGGGAGGTGTTCAAACAGGGCGGACAATAAAAATTGAAACAATTTGTAACTTTTGTTACCGATTAGCAATACCCGTGGAGTATAGCACTATCTTCCAATTTTGTCAAGTTTTGGGGGACGCGGCACGGAGAAAGACAAACTTTTTCCGGCTTTTCGTTGCGCGGGTGGGGAAAAGGTGGTACAATGGCGGCAATATGCAGTGAAGGAGAAACACGATGGATCTGTGCGATCGGAACGATATACAGGCACTGCTGGCGCGGCACGGCTTTCACTTTGCCAAGGCGCTGGGACAGAACTTTCTCATCCGGGGTGACGTGGCGGAGGATATCGCCGCGGCGGGCTGCGTTCCCGGCTGCGGCGTGCTGGAGGTAGGCCCCGGCATCGGCGCACTGACGGTGCAGCTGGCCCGGCGGGCGGAAAAGGTGGTGTCGGTGGAGCTGGACAAGCGCCTGCCGCCGGTGCTGGCGGAGACTATGGCGGACTATGACAACTTCACCCTGATCGAGGGCGACGTGATGGCGCTGGATCTGGCGGCGGTGACGGCGGAGAAGTTTCCGGGCTTGCCGGCGGTGCTGTGCGCCAACCTGCCCTACAACATCACCACACCGTTTCTCACGGCCTGTGTCCGGGCCGGGTGTTTCCGGCAGCTGACGGTGCTCATTCAAAAAGAGGTAGCCCTGCGGATCTGCGCGAAGCCGGGCACGGCGGATTACGGCGCGTTTTCCCTGCTGATGCAGTACTACACCGTGCCGGAACTGCTGTTCGAGGTGCCCAACAGCTGCTTCATGCCGCCGCCCAAGGTGACATCCGCCGTGGTGCGCTGCGTTACAAGAAAGGCCCCGCCGGTACAGGTGCGGAGCGAGGAGGCCTTCTGGCGGACGGTGCGCGCGGGCTTTGCCCTGCGGCGCAAGACGCTGGTGAACAGCCTGCAGACCGGCTGGCAGCTGCCTAAGGAGCAGCTGGCGGCCATCGTCGCCGGCTGCGGCCTGTCCCCCACCGTGCGGGGCGAGGCCTTGGGGCTGGAGGAATACGCAACGCTGTCCGATGCGCTGCTGGCGGCAGCGGGTGAATAAAAAGCTTCCCGGCATTTGCCGGGAAGCTTTTTATTCGCCTTTTTCTATCTTTGCCTCCGTCTCCCGCCGGATGGCGGCGCGAAGCACCGTGAGGTAGGGGGAGAATGCCACGTGTTCGTCGGCGTAGGTCAGGTTCAGGTCGTACTCCCGGGGCAGCCAGGAGGAGATAGGGGACTCGTTGTGGGCGATGACGGCCTCCAGCTTGTCCAGCGCCTTATAGAGCTTGGCCTCCGGCGTCTCCAGCGCATCCATCTCCGCGTACAGGGCGGCCATCTCCGCACGGTAAGGCTGGGGCAGCGTCTCCACCCATTGGATCAGGAGGGCGTCCTCCTTCGCTGTGTCGGCGTCGGTTTTCAGAAAGCTGGGGATGTCGCCGGTAAAGCACTCGCCCAGGTCGTGGATCAGGCACATTTTAATGACCTTGTCCATATCCGTCTCCGGGAACTCATCCCGGAGGAAGAAGGCCGTCAGCGCCAGCCGCCAGCTGTGGTCGGCCACGCTCTCGTGACGGTTCCCAGGCGTCCAGCAGTGGCGGGTGGTGTCCTTCAGACGGTTGGCGGTGTGCAGGACGGAGAGCAGCTCTTCAGGCTTCATGGCGGGGCCTCCTTGCGTTTTTTCACAGTATAGCACGGTGCTGCGGGGCCGTCAACGCTTGCACTTGCACGGCGGAGAAAAGTGTAGTAGAATAGCGGAAGAACATAAAGGAGGGAGACTTTATGGGAGTTTTGTACGCGCTGGAGAGCATCCGCACGCCTGCGCTGGATAAGATCATGTCGGTCATCACGCTGCTGGGCGGCGAGCTGTTCTTCATGGTCATCGCCGTGACGGTGTTCTGGTGCGTCAGCAAGCGCGAGGGCTATTACCTGATGATCGTGGGCTTCTTTGGCACGGTCATCAATCAATTCCTGAAAATACTCTGCTGCGTGCCCCGGCCGTGGATAAAGGACCCGGATTTCACCATTGTGGAGTCTGCCCGGGCGGAGGCCACGGGGTATTCCTTCCCCAGCGGTCACACACAGAACGCCGTGGCCACCTATGGCGGCATCGCCCGGTATATTCGCCGCGGCTGGCTGCGGGTGGTGCTGGTCGTGCTGACGGTGCTCATCGCGTTCAGCCGGATGTATCTGGGTGTCCACACGCCGCTGGATGTGGGCGTGTCGTTCCTGATCGCGGCGGTGCTGGTGCTGGTGGTCTATCCGCTGATGGAGGAGGCCGACCGGCGGCCGGTGGTGCTGACGTACACCATACTGGCTATGGTGGTGTGTAGCGGGGCCTTCGTGGGGTATCTGTACCTGCGGGGCGATACGGGTGCTGCCGCTGAGGACACCGCCAACTACCTCAGTGCTTTGGAGAACGGCTGGAAGCTGCTGGGCGCCACACTGGGTATGCTGGTGTCCAACATTGCTGACCGGAAGCACATCCGGTTCGAGACACAGGCGGTGTGGTGGGCGCAGCTCATCAAGCTGGCAGTGGGCTTTGCCTGCCTGCTGGCCATACGCTCCGGGCTGAAAGCCCCGCTGATCGCGCTGCTGGGCGGCAACGCCGCCATCGCCGGGGGCATCCGCTACCTGCTGGTGGTGCTGTTCGCCGGGTGTGTCTGGCCGCTGACCTTCTGGTGGTTCAGCCAGCTGGGGAAAAGATGAACAACAGAAAAAGCGCATCCCCCGGCGTGTGCCGGGGGATGCGGTGCGTTATGGGGGACTGTCTCACTCGGTGACGGTGAGGGTGGGGTGCATGAGCGGGTCAAAGGTGGCGAGGACGCGGTCTCCCTCCACGGTATATTCGCTCCACAGGCGGATCTCGGCGCAGCGCTGCACCCGGTAAAGGGTGATGCTGTGGATGGGCGTGGGTTCGGAGTAGGCTTGGTCGCGGCAGTAGACATCGGTACTCTCGTCGCCGCGGAAGACGACGCAGAGGTCGTCACACTGGAGTACACCGGGTATGTCGCAGCTGCCGGTGTAAACGTTCTTGCGCAGCTGGCCGTGGAAGGAAACGGGAACGGTCTCGATGGCAGAATCGAGCGGGCTGGCATGGTACAGGCCGGTGCCGTCGAAGTCGATGGACACGCCCCTGTCCCAGCAGGCGAAAATGAATACGGCGGTGAACAGCAGCAGAATGGGAAGCCAGACCTTGCGGGATGTACATATCTGTCGCATGGGGAGCCCTCCTTTACGGTGTTGTACCTACTGTAAGTATACCAAAAACGGGGAGAAAAGCAACAAGAAAACCGTGCGCGGCTGTGCGGCGCACGGTTTTTGTATGTACGGGAGGTCAGGCGGTCTCCTTGGGCTTCTTCAACGCCACGATGACGCCCACGGTGATCAGCACCGCACCGATGACGCTCATCACCGTGATCTGCTCGTCCAGCAGCAGGTAGCCCACCACCAGCGTCACAAAGGGGGAGGCGTACAGATAGTTGTTGGTGATGACCACACCCAGCCGCTGGAAGGCGATGTTCCAGATGGCGAAGCATACGGCGTTGCCGAACACGCCCAGGAACAGCCAGCTCAGCAGGACGTTGGTCTGGGTGAACAGGGGGTGCAGGTCGGGCATACCGTCCGTCAGCAGCATCAGCGGCACAGCGGTGATGAAGGCCCACAGCATGACCCGGCGGGTGACCAGGAAGTTGTCGTACTGCTCGGTGTATTTCTTGATAAGGATGGAGTACACGGCCCACATGAGGGCGGCGGCCAGGGCGATCAGATCGCCCAGAGGGTTCAGGTGGAAGGTCAGCTGGCCGTTGAGAACCACCAGCACCACACCGGCGATGGCGATGACCGCGCCGATGTACACGAACTTGCCCAGGCGCTCGCCATTGCGGGAGAACAGCTGGGCCAAAATGACCGTCAGGATGGGGGACAGGGCGATGATGATGCTGACATTGGCGGCGAAGGTGTAGGTCAGCGCTGTATTCTGCAGGAAGAAGTAGAAGCTGCCGCCGGTAACGCCGATGAGGATGAACATCAGCTCGTCCTTCCAGGGGAGCTTCAGCGTCTTGGGCCGCAGCGCCCACAGCGTGATATAGGCCAGGCCCATCCGCAGGGGGATGATCTGGATAGCGGTATAGGCGGTGAGCATCTGCTTGGTCAGCACGAAGCAGCTGCCCCACACCAGAATGGTGAAAATGGCGTACACATGGCCCATGACTTTTTGCGTGGCGGACATGGCGGTTCTCTCCTTATGACTCTATTTCTCTCATCTCACGCGGCAGCTGGCCGCAAAAAATTATTATACACGGTGGAAAAGGAAAAATCCAGTAGTTCCCGGGTATTTTCTTCCAAATGCCTTAACTTTCTATTAAGACGCTTGAAATGCGCTTGTTTTTTTTGCCATCCGTGGTATGATGGTAGCTATGAAAAATCAAGGAGGAAAGACTATGCACGCAGCGCTGGTCATCATGGCGGCGGGGATCGGTTCCCGCTACGGCGGCAGCAAGCAGACCGACGGCGTGGGGCCCCACGGGGAGATACTGATGGAGTACGGTGTGTACGACGCGGTGCGGGCGGGCTTTGACAAGGTCGTGTTCATCATCAAGCCGGATATGCGGGAGCTGATGGAGCGCCTGTGCGGCAATATGGCGTCCCGGCTGCACACGGCGGACGGGCGGCCCGTGGAGGTCCGTTACGCCTATCAGGACGACACGACACTGCCGGCGTGGTATACAAAGCCGGCGGGGCGGACAAAGCCCTTCGGCACGGCCCACGCGGTGCTGTGTACCCGCGATATCGTACACGAGCCCTTCTGCGTCATCAACGCCGACGATTTCTACGGCGCGGACGCTTACCGCACCATATATGCGGAGCTGCAGCGCCTGCCGAAGGCGGGTGCTGCCACCATGGTGGGCTATCTGCTGAAGAACACCGTCACTGCCCACGGCACCGTGTCCCGGGGTGTGTGCCATGTGAAGGACGGGTATCTCAGCGACATCCGCGAGACGCTGAAGATCGCCCTGCTGCAGGACGGCGTCATCCGGGACGAGGATACCGGAGCGGTGCTGGACGGCGACACGGTGGTGTCCATGAACTTCTGGGGCTTTGCCCCCTCCGTCTTCGACGCGTTGGAGACGTATTTCCACGACTTCCTCCGCAGCGAGGCGGGGCAGTCGGTGAAGGCCGAGTGCCTGCTGCCCACCATGGTGGGCGACCTGCTGGCGGCGGGAGAGCTGCGCGTCAGCGTGCTGAAGTCGGCGGACCGCTGGTTCGGCATGACGTATCACGAGGACCGCGCCCGGGTGGCGCAGGCGCTCAGCAAACTGCACGAGACGGGGGCATACCCCGAGGAATTGAGGTAACAGAATGGATTACGAAAGAGAACGCCGCCGGCAGAAGCGCTACCGGGAGGCCATGCGGAACCGCATCATCGCCGCCGTGTTGCTGGCCGGCATCATCGTGGGTGCGATATTCATCATCAAGGGCTGCAAAAAGGACGATGCTCCGGCGGACGACGCCCAGAACACGAATCAGCCCGTGGACAATGTAGGCGACACTACGACGCCAGACGACGGCGTCATCGTGGACGACGAGCTGCTGACACTGGTGAACCCCTGGAACCCCCTGCCCGATGACTGGACGGTGGACCTGGTGACACTGGATGACGGCCACCGGGTGGACAGCCGCTGCTATGAGGCGTATATGGAGATGATCAACGCCTGCAAGGCGGCGGGCTACAGCCCGGTCAACTGCTCCAGTTACCGCGCGCAGGAGACGCAGCAGAGCCTGTACGACAACAAGGTGCAGCGGCTCATCAGCAGCGGCATGAGTGAAGAGGAGGCCAAAACCGAGGCGGCCAAGGCCGTGGCCATCCCCGGCACCAGCGAGCATCAGCTGGGCCTGGCGGTGGACCTGGTGGACGCCAATATGCAGGACCTGACCTCTGCTCAGGAGAGCACGGAGACCCAGAAGTGGCTCATGGCCAATTCCTGGCGGTACGGCTTTATCCACCGCTACCCCAACGGAAAGACCGATATCACCGGTATCATCTATGAGCCGTGGCACTACCGCTATGTGGGCAAGGACGCGGCACAGGAGATCTTCAACCGGGATATCACACTGGAGGAGTATCTGGGCAAGACGGAGCATTGATGGATATAAAGGGAGGGGCCGTCCGGCCCCTCCCTTTATACGAAGACATGAAGAAGTTATTTGCAGTTTTTCGCGTTCTTGGCGTTCTTGGTATTGGTGTTTTCCGTGTTGTCGGTGGTGTTGGTGTTCTTGGTGTTTTTGGTGTTCTTCGTGTTATCCATGAGATATACCTCCATTTTCTGTACCCTTTGTACCTCAGGTACAACCATAGTTTCACCGCCGCCGCAGAAAATATGTAAAAAAATTCTGGAAAAAGCCGTTGACAAACACGCCGGGATAGTATAAAATGTCCGAGAAAACAAAGAAGGTCGGTGCATCCGCCTCACCTCCAGCAACGGCAAAGAGGTCAACAGCGTCATACAAGCGCCCGAAAGGGCTGTTTGTGTTGTTTCGCGGATGCCCGGAGCGTCCGCGTTTTTATTTTGGATTGGAGGTGCTTCGGTATTAGCAAGGTACAGCATCAACTGAACGAGGAGATCACCGACAAGGAGATCCGACTGATCGGCGAGAATGGCGAGCAGCTGGGCATTGTGTCCGGCGAGGAGGCGCTGCGTACCGCAGAGGAGCAGGGCCTGGATCTGGTAAAGATCTCTCCGCAGGCAACGCCTCCGGTGTGCAAGCTGATGAACTACGGCAAGTACAAGTTCGAGCAGAGCAAGCGCGAGAAGGAAGCCAGAAAGAACCAGCACGTTGTCGAGATCAAGGAGATCCGTATGTCTCCGGGCATCGACGTGGGCGACTTCAACACCAAGCTGAAGAACGCGCAGAAGTTCCTGTCCGACGGCAACCGCGTCAAAGTCTCCGTCCGCTTCCGCGGCCGCGAGATGGCGCACACCGAGATCGGACGCGATCTGCTCAACAAGTTCGCCGAGCTGTGTACCGAGGTGTCCACCCTGGACAAAGCCGCCAAGCTGGAGGGCCGGAATATGTCTATTTTCCTGTCCCCCAAGGTCGGCAAATAAGCATTTCATTCGCAAAGGATCATATTGGAAGGAGAAAACAACTATGCCTAAACTGAAGACCCATAGCGGCGCAAAAAAGCGCTTCAATCTGACGAAGACCGGCAAGGTCAAGAGAGCTCACGCGTTCAAGAGCCACATCCTGACCAAGAAGGACACCAAGCGTGGCCGTCGTCTGCGCAGCACCACCTATGCTGACTGCACCACCGAGGCGACCATCCGCAAGATGAT
>ERZ1026854.1151-NODE-1151-length-17271-cov-3.688662_pt1 | contig 17271 bp, 14 predicted proteins | sample MGYA00380157_ERZ1026854 | MGnify/ENA primary metagenome ERZ1026854 (study PRJEB33269, sample SAMEA4719793) | human gut metagenome | biome: human-associated habitat; feature: organic feature; material: feces | place: Cameroon | collected 2013-10 ...
AGCCCTTGTGCGTATTTTAATGCGGCTTCCAAACTTTCCACCAATCGTTCGCGGTCAAATTCTTCTACAAAAATCTCGTCTGTTACCAGTTCAATGGTATGCTTTTTGTAGCGTTCCAGCGAGGGCGTATTGTCCAACGTGATGACCATACCGTCCACGCGGGCTTTTACATAACCTTCTTTTTTAAATTTGGCAAAAAGTTCCTCGTAAGTTCCCGCCCGTCCGCGGACGACGGGGGATAAAATAAAAACGGTTTTTTCGTTGAATTTTTTTAAAATATCCTGTGCAATACCCTGTACGCTCCAAGATTCCACTTCACGTCCGCAATGGGGGCAAAAGCGGTGTCCCACGCGGGCGAATAACAGACGTAAATAGTCGTAAATTTCCGTAACCGTGGCAACGGTAGAGCGTGGATTTTTGGACGGATTTCTCTGCTCAATGGAAATAGCCGGGGAAAGGCCCTCAATATGTTCTACATCGGGTTTTTCCATCAGTTCCAAAAATTGCCGGGCATAAGCGGACATACTTTCCACATAGCGCCGCTGCCCTTCGGCATAAATGGTGTCAAAAGCCAAAGAACTTTTACCCGAGCCGGACAGCCCGGTTACTACGACCATTTTATCCTTGGGTAATTCTACGGTAACATTTTTTAAATTGTGGCCTTTTGCGCCGATTACTTTAATACTCTTCATAACTTTAAAACCCCCGGGCCGCCGCTTGTTTTTTATAAGCGCGTAAAACGCCCTTTTTGCTTAAATAAATTATATAATTTATATATCTTTCATACCCGGAGCGCGCGCGTGAAAAAACCGCTTAAATATTTGCTCTATACTTTGGGCATCCTTTTATCCGTCGGCCTGATTGCCGTTATGATTTATCAGGCTAAGGACAGTTTTGTAAAAATTTGGCAAGGTGTCAAAACCAAATACCTCTTTTTATCTTTATTGTCATCTGTTCTTATTTATGTGGCAATGGGGATGAGCCTTTACGAAGTGCTGCGTATTATGGGGCGGAAAGTTTCCAAAAGCGCGGCAATGGGTATCGCTCTTGTTTCCACCACGGTAAACTATATCGTTTCCTCGTTGGGGGTCAGCGGGTTTGCCTTGCGTGCCCACTTGCTAAACCGCCGCCGGGTGCCGTTCGGCACTTGCGTTACGGCCAGCATTGTCATTACGGTACTTTTGTATTTTGTGTTGGCGATTATCATTTTGCAGGGGTCGGTGCTGATGCTGTTTAATTCGTCGGCAACCACAATGCAACTGCTAAAAAACTTTTCGCTTATTATTGTAATGTGTGCGGTGTGTGTGGTGATTACGGCATTTCTGTTTAATAACGAACTGCGCTCCAAATGGTTGCGAAAATGTTTCCGTATGATGAATAAGGTGCTTTACCACGTGTTCCGTGCCTTAATTCCCAAAGGAAAATATGATGACTTTATGGACCAGTTGGACGAAGGGATAGACCTTATCCACCGCAAAAAGAATAAACTTACTATGACGATTATTTACGTCTGTGCGGATTGGCTGTTTACGATTTTGGTGCTTTATTTTGCCTTCCGTGCCGTAGGCATACATATTACGGCGGGGGTGTTGGTTGCCGGGTTTGCCGTCGGTATGGTTACGACGCTAATTCCCATTTTGCCGGGCGGTTTAGGCGCTATGGAATTGGCGATGACGGCGGTTTATTCCCAAATGGGTATAGACTGGGATTCCGCTTTGATGGCTTCGCTGATTTACCGTGTGGTGTATTACATTTTGCCGGGTATTGTAAGTATTTTTATCTATTGGGGCTTGCAACTTTCGTCCCCTTCCTCGCCGCGCAAAAATAAAAAGTCCAAAGGAGCCCTGCTATGAAAGAACGCATTAACGAACAAGTCCCCAGCGTGCGCCCCAGTTGTTATGTGCATAAAACGTCGGTATTAATCGGCGACGTTACGTTAGGGGAAAATGTGTCTGTTTGGCCTTGCGCCGTGTTGCGCGGGGATATCGCTTCCATTACGGTGGGGGATAATTCCAATATTCAGGAAAATGCCTGCGTTCACGTCAATTATGATGCCCCTTGTATTATAGGCCGCGGGGTTAGTGTGGGGCACGGGGCAGTTGTGCACGGCAGTAAAATCGGCGATAATTGCCTGATTGGGATGAACGCCGTGGTGATGGAAAGTGAAATCGGCCCGAACTGTATTATTGGTGCGGGAGCAGTTGTGCCGGCTGGAAAAAATATTCCGTCGGGTTCGCTTGTAATGGGTGTTCCGGCCAAAATTGTGCGCAAACTGGAAGAGGACGAAGTAAACGGTATTATCAAAAATGCCCGTGAATATGCCGTGGCTATCCGTCTGTACAAGGATAATTGCGAAGAATTGTAATATGAAAAAAGTGGTACTTATAGAAGATTCCAAGGTGCTGGGAAACGCTCTTTGCGGTGCCTTGAAAGTGGACGGAATTGAGGTGCATTGGGCCGAAAACGGCGTGGCCGGGGTGCAACTGGCTAAGCAGATAAAGCCTAATTTGGTTCTGCTGGATTTAATGCTCCCTAAATTAAGCGGGTTTGACGTGTGCAAACTGTTAAAGACCGATAATGCCACCTGGCGGATTCCGGTGGTAATAATGTCCACTTTATCCGACCCCGAATCGCGCGACCGGGCTACGGAAGCGGGGGCTGATTATTTTATTCCCAAGCCCTATGATTTAGCCGCCACATTAGCCGAAATAAAAAAACTGTTGCAGATGTAGTTTGGCTTGTTTCCCTGCAAAAAGTACAGGGTACAAAGTTATATGGTAATGATTAAAAGTTTCAGGCCGTTAAATTAGGAGAGTATATGTCTCAATCCACAAAGAAACAAACCGCAAAATTAGATTTGGACGTTTTGGAAAATTTGCTTGATGAGGGCCGTCCGTCGGACGCTTTGGCGGTACTGGCCGAGGCCAAAAAGAAGGATGCCACCGCTTGGTTTTTAACGGGGGAAGCGCAGCGCCAACTCGGCTCCTTTGAGGACGCTTTAAAGAGTTATGCCGCCTGTTTGAAAGTAGCCGACGAGGCCGAACGCCGTATGGATGCGCTTTTGGCGATGGCGGCTTGCTACCGCACTTTGGGACACTCTGCGGCTGCGTATGAATTGGCCGAAGATGCCTTAAAAATGGCGCAGGAATTGGAATACGACGAGTTCTCCGTCCGCGCAATGCAAGAAATGGGTATGGCCTTGCGCGCTTGGGGCCGCTTGGAGGAAGCACTTGATTTGTTGGATGCCGTTTTGTCCGCCTATACACAGTTAAAGGACTATGCCGGAATGAGTTTTATCCATTGGGCCAAGGGGGGAATCTTCCGCCTGCAAGGCCATTTTGAAGAAGGCGTAGCGCAGTTTAAAAAGGCTATTTCTCTTGCCAAAAAAGCGGGCGATGATATTTCCGTGGCCTACGGGCATTGCGGTCTAGCCGGAATTAGCCGGATTTGCGGAAAAATTGACGAGTGTGTAAAGAACTATAAATTGGCGGAAAAAATCTTCCGCAAAAGCGAGGATGTTTTCGGCAAGGCCTATACCAACTGCGGTATGGCCAACGGCTTGCGCCAACAGGGCAAGTACGACGAAGCCCTGCGTCATTACAACGTGGCTGATAAACTCTATTCGTCTATCCACGATACGGTGGACTTGGGCTTTGTAAAATGGGGCCGCGCGGATATTTTAAAACGCAAAAACAAAATGGCCTCTGCCTTAAAAGATTTGGAAGAAGCGCGTGTTTTGTTTGATAATTCTGATGAAAAACGCGGGCAAATTCTCACAAAACTTTCTTTGGCGCAGGTGTTATATGCCTTAGGCCGCACCGACGAAGCGGAGCAACTCTACGAGGAGGGCGTATCGCAGGCGCGCGCCGAGGGGTTGCATACATATTTGGAAAGTTATACCTGATTTAAGTTTGAAGCAGTAAAAGCCCCTAGGCCCGTTCCTAGGGGTTTTCGTTAGTTATATTTTATTCCCTTGTAAAAGGTAAAAAGAACAACTATACTATAAATATATTCATCTGTTGTAAAAGTGCCGTAAGGCGGGTTTTACAGCGGACTATTTTCTATTGGGGAAAATATGAAAAAATATCTTTTATTATTAACCTGTTTAACACTCGCCGCCTCTGCAAGTGCGTGGGGGCTGTTGGAGGATTTGGTTTCATTTAATGGGGATCCTTATATATACAAGAAAAGTTTTTTGTATTATGTGCTGACTGCTAAAAACCCCAAGATTCGTGTGTGTGTGAGTACAGAGGGAACCAGCACCGACCCGGCCCGTCAAAAAATTACGCGGGATTATTTTGTAAAGTCCACGCAAGACGCGCTGGACCATTGGTTTGCTTTTCTTCGCGCAAACTTGGGGGAACCTCAATCGGCACAGCCAATGACTGCCAAGGGCAAAAAGAAATCTAAAAAAGAGCAAAATGTTGCTTCCAAGCCCGCCTTTTCCGTTTTTATGCCGAGTGACAGAAGAGCGGAATTTGCGGATATTTTGGCGGCCTTGCCTCGCCGTATTGAATTGCAGGTAATTAACCCCAACGGGGAGGACTGCGACAAAGAAAAGAAAGGTCAGTACGATTTGCGTATTAAATCGCTGGGAAATTTAAAGTATGGTTCCGTTTTGCAGCAACTTTCCCACACCCGGGGAATGGCCGCCTCTATAAAAGGCGTTTACGATAAAGATCCGACGATTTGGAGACTTTCTCTGCCGGGTAATGTTGATTATACGGCTTCTGAATTGGCGGAACAAGAGGCTATGAGAACAAACAGTATATTTGTGAGCGCGTACGCGTTAGACTACGATATGGATAGAGTAGCCAGACACGAAATGGGGCATTTTTTTGGATTGGCCGACCAATATGAAGACAAGAAAAATATGAATAAGGTCCGCTCCTTGCTTCGCACCGAACCGGGCGAGGTCGTTTTTGGTGGCTTACCTTCTGTAATGGCTAAATCTGCAACCCTCACTTGCGATGATTTGGAAGGCTTTATCAACGCGGTGGACTTTATTTGGGGTATGGAGGGGAAAAACTCCCCGCGCGTGCAAAATGGGTGGAAGAGTCTGTGTGGAAAACCTTATACCTATTTGCAGGGGATTCCCGTCAAAGATTCTGCCGATATGGCCAAAGTACAGGCCTATTTAAAAAATTGGAAACAATCTGCCGTGCAACTGGGGCAGTTGGCCCAACTGGGGCAAGAGTGGCGCGCTTATTTGGAAAAAGTCCGCAAAATGGAAGAGGAGTATGTTGATGCTTTATATACCAAACGCCAACAAATGCGGGGCGGTTTGGATAAGGCGGGGCTGGCTTTGTCCGCCGAGAGCCGGTACTTAACGCAAAAAGCGGCTAAAATCAAGGATATTATAGAACAGCAAATTGAGCCGGCGGAAGAGGCTGCGCGGGCAGGCAATGTTTCAGCCCAGCAGATACGCCAGTTAGTGCAAAATTTAAGCCAATACAAGGGACAATATACGCCGGAATCCAAGGTTTTAGATGCCAAGGGATTGCTGACGGCCCAACCGTATGAGGATGACTTTTCGCCGATTACTTACCCTTGCTTGGTTTGCGGTAAACCGGTGGGGCTGGAAAATGGTTATTTAAGCCAAGATGTAAAGGTACTCGGACGTATTCGCCCCTATCATATTCATAGCGCTTGCGAGGCTAAGGCCTCTGCCTATTATTCCAAATTGGGGAACACTTACCGACATAAGGCGACCAAGCGCACAGTACCGACGTGGACCCAACTGACACAATCGCAAGAGGCTAATCCTTTGTTAGCACAGTTGGAGACGGATTTTATGCCTGCTAAAAAGACGGTTCCCGTGGTGCTTGATAATCTGGACGCTAAAAAGGGTAGCGAGGTTGCTCCGCGCAACAACCCTTTGGTGGCTTCGTTGCCAGCCAAACCCGCGGGAGCAACGCCTAAACGGGCGACTCCTTCGTCAGCTCCCAAAAATAGCAAGCCTGCTTCTGATGGGCACAATGCAGCCCCCGTCAAGCAGAAAGCGGAGCCTGCTAAGCCCGTTGCATCTCCCGTTCAAACGCCTGTTATCGCGCCGAAAGCAAAATGCGTGGTCTGCGGACAGGAAATGGCGGACGGTACTTTTTACACCGATTCCGTGGGCCGCACCGTGCATAAACACTCATTGTGTGCGTACCGCTTCTTTAAGCGTTTCCACAAAACGGATGAGGATAGCCTGACCCGCTATTCGGACTATTACTTTTTCAGTATGCCTAATGATGTGGTGCAGGCCAAGGCCGATATGCGTAAATTGGATTTGACCTTTGCCGATATCCGCCGCTACCGCGCGCAGGAAGAAGCCGCCGCCGAAGATTTTAAGAAATCGCTTGAAGCGGAAAAATCGGCCAAGGCGCAAGCACAGGCCAAGGCCGAAAAATGCCGCTTGGTGATACAAGTAACTCCGGCGGATGTGCAAGCCTATGAAAAGGAAAATAAAGCGGTATTGGCCCGCGTAGCACAAAAAGAAGCAGGCGGACGGCCTCTGACCAAAAAGGAAACCTTGGTCAAACGGCATTACGCCCAATTAAAAGACAATTTGGCCCTCACGGAAGAGTGCAAGGGTTAAAATATATAAAAACCCCGGGTTTTGGCCCGGGGTTTTTTTGCAAACAGAAAGAAATTAGTTGATTTCTTTAATTTCTACGTCAAAGGTTAAATCTTTTCCGGCTAACGGGTGGTTAAAGTCCAATACCACTTCTTTATCCGTGATTTCCTTTACCACCGCGCGGAAAGTGTGTCCTTCGTTGCTGGCACCCACCATATCACCTACTTTTAAATGTTCAGCCCCGCCAATGGCTTCTTTCGGTACGCGGCGGATGGCTTCCGGCAAGACTTTGCCATAGCCTTTTTCCGGCGCAACTTTTACAGTCTTCTTGTCGCCAACTTTCATCCCGGTAAGTTCTTCTTCCAAGCCCGGAATAATGTGCCCTGCTCCGTGGGTGTATTCCAACGGGCCGCGTCCGGCGGAGGTGTCGGCTACTTTGCCGTCAACCGTAAGGGTGTAGTCAAATTTGACTTTGGAACCTTCTTTAATCATTTGTTTCTCCTTTTGGCGCCGGGTGTCCCGGGCGAAAATATAATATATTGTAACAGTTTTTTAGCCAATGCGGGGAAAGTCGGCCCGTTTGGCGGATTGGCAGAATTTACCAAACAAAACCCCCGCCCGGGTGTGGGCGGGGTTACCAATATATTGGTTGGGGGGAATCAATGCGGACCGTCCCCCATGGGTCCCCTCACGGCGGCTTTGCCTGCAATGCGCCGTATGAAAAGGTTTGCCACTAATAGTATGGCTTATTGTCCGCCCTTTCACAAGCGCAAAAACAGGTTAGATAAGCAATTTGTCGTTATTATTGTTGTCATTCCTGAGTGCCGTAGTCGGGAATCTGTTTTTGCCGTGGTTGTTCTCTTCCGAAACAATAACTCCCCGAACGCTTCGCGCCGGCTGACACTCGGGAATGACAAGAGAAAAAGACTACTTATTAAACAAGCGGTCATTCTGAACTTGTTTCAGAATCTACATCTTGGGCCGTTCGTTGTTACCGTTTTGAGTCGTTTATTTTAAAGGGGTTGTTCCGTTTTTTTTTTTTGTTAAAATTTTGATAATTCGCGTGGGTTGTATCCGGATGTATCCGCTGTATAAAAATGCGTATAAAAGGCTGTTTTGCTCAAATATAAAGGCTTTAACAAGGAGAAAAAATGAAAGAGTTTATTGAAGTTAGCCGTGCGGCTACTTGTGCTAGTGTCGTCATTCTGGAAAGTTGTAGTCCAGAATCTGTTGTTGCGAAACGGCGAGATTCCGTAACCCTGCGGACCGCCAAACCTTGCGGAATGAGGTTTGTTTGGGGTGGCCGCACGGTTTCTTGCTCAATAAGTGCAGGCTTTACCCTGATTGAACTATTAGTCGTTGTCCTTATTATCGGTATTTTAGCGGCGGTGGCGGTGCCGCAATATCAGTTGGCGGTGATGAAGAGCAGAGTGTCGGCTCTGATGCCTTTGCTTCGCTCTATTAGTGATGCGGAAGATGCGTTTTATTTGGCTAATGGCTATTATACCCATATTAAAAATTTGGATATAGCACTGCCACAGGATTATATACATCAATATGCTGATAGAGATTTCTTTTGGGCGGATGGAACATATGTTGCGCAGTGTGGAAAGGACTGTGGTGGAACACAAACCGTAAGAGGTGGGCTGTATAAGGTGATAGGAAACACAGGCGACACTAAGGTGACGATTACATTTTACGGCCAGTATTCCTCTGAGTATCAAAATAGGCGTGTATGCAGTAGCAGTACTTCCTTAGGTACAAAAGTATGTAAAAGTTTAGGTGGCGAACCTATATCCAACAGGCGTTGGCTTCTCCCTTAAAATAATAAGAAGTCTTAATAACTATCCCCCGGCTTTGCCGGGGGATAGTTATTATCTTTAATTTGCGTTGGGTTGTTTGCCCACAATATTTTTGATGTTTTTGCGGGTTGTTTTGACAATTACCTTGCGGAAGCACCACAACGCCCAAATGTTCGGCACAGTCATCATCGTCATAGTAAAAATGACAAGTGCCCACATAAAGCGGGTGGAACCGTTGGCCTCGGCGGTGCGCAGTAAGGAGTCGGAAATCGTCCAATCCAACGAAAAACTGGTGCCAATCCAGCCGCCCACAAAGGTCAAAATAATAAACAGTACGCGCACAGGTTTTATGAGCATATTGGAACCTTTGCACAAAAACTGCAAAGCCTTTTCCACATAATATCCCCAACCGATAATAGTCGTGAACGAAAAAATTACCAGCGAGAAAATCAAAATCGGCGTACCGATATAAGGCACCGTTTTAAACGCGCTATTGCACAGGTTGGCGGCATAGACGTTGGGGTTTTGCCAATCTCCTGCGAGTACAATAACCATACCCGTCAGCGAGCAAATAAAAATCGCCCAAAATACAGACGTAGCCGAAATAATCGCCATTTGCGTTGCACTGCGGGTTTTGGCCGCGGCGGCCGCAATAGAGGCACTTCCAAGCCCGGCTTCGGTTGCCAGTACGGCCCGCGTAACACCTGCGCTTAAAGCGGGTACCATAGCCTGCACAATGGCCATAATTCCTATGCCGGCGGCTCCGCCCACAGCGGCCTTGCCTGTAAAAGCACTTTTAATTACCATTAATAACGCGGACGGAATTTCGGTAAGGTGCATACAAATCACAATAAGGGCGAGTAATAAGTACAAGCCGCCCATAATCGGTACCAGCCACTCGGAATACGCGGCAATACGTTTTACCCCGCCGATAATCACCACGCCCGCCGCTATGGCTACAAATAAGCCCACATACCACGGGTTTAAATTGTACCCTTCGCGCAAGGCATCGGCAATAGAGTTAGATTGCAAGGCACTCCCGGCGGTTAAGGCCATTAATACCGTGCCCACCGCAAAAATAAGGGCGAGCCATTTAAACTTTAAAATGCGGGAAAGGTAATACATCGGCCCGCCCACATATTCGCCGTCCGGCAGGCGTACGCGGTATTTAAAGGCCACCATACATTCGCAGTATTTAATGGCAAAGTTGAAAAATCCCGCCACCACCATCCAAAACAGCGCCCCCGGGCCGCCCTCGGCTACGGCGGTGGTTACGCCGATAATGCTCCCGGTTCCTACGGTTGCGCCAATCATTACGGCGAGTGAGCCGAAACTGCTGACCATCCCCTCGGATTCCACTTTTTTTACCGACAGTTTCATTGCCGGCCAGGTGTATTTTTGTAGAAAATGCAAACGGATAGTAAAATAAATACCTAAAAAAAGCAGGATAATAATCATTGGCGGACCCCATACCAAAGTATTGAATCCGTTCATTACGTCGTACATATGCTGCAAGGTCGGCGCCGTCGCAAATGCGCAAACCGCTGTCCATAATTGTTGCAGGCTTTCCATTGTGTTTTTTTCTTCCTCCCAAACGGTACAACTTTTTTATTGTACTAAAATATAAGAGGAAATCTGCGAAAAATTTATAAGGGAAAACCTTTCCAAATCCACGCAATATGATATATAATTTAGTAACGCGCGGGTTTGCCCCGCATTAATAAGGAGACGGGTTATGAAGAAACTTTTACTCGCGGCCTTTATCGCCGCTTTCGGCGCAGCCGCTTGCTCTTCCGGCAACGCCAACACCAAAACTGCGGATTCCCGCAACAAAGCATCCGCCAAGAACGCCAAATACCAAATTATTGACCAGGAGTTTGACAACCTGTTGGCGCCTGAGGCCGATTACGACACGTTGCCCGCCTATGAATTGCAGGCCTGCGGCGATTCTTATCTGCCGCCCGCCGAACAAACGGTAAGAGGGGCCAAAAAGCCCGCTGCTAAGGTGGTTAAAAAATCGGCTGCCAAAAAGAAAACGTCCAAGAGTTCTTCCAAAACCACTACGACCAACAAAAAGGTAGTAAACAATACCAATATTTATTATTTAGACGGTTCCGCACCGAATACGTCCACCTCGTCCACCAGCACGACGACCACTACTTACACGAGCGACGAAGTTGCGCCGGACACCTTGCAATAATTTATGCTTACGCCGTTAGAAAAGGAAGCACAACTTACACAAGAAGCCCATAGATTATATGGGCTTCTTAAATCTGTATCCAAAACAAAAGCCGCCAAGTGGACGTTTGAGGACTGCCTGGCCGCCGCGCCGTATGTACTGGCGATTAACCGCTTTAAAAAAGAGCAGAACGCGGTGATTCTTGCCCACTCCTATACCACACCCGATTTAGTTTACGGGGTGGCTGATTTTAGGGGGGACTCGTATGAACTGGCATTAAAGGCGCGCTCCTCTACTGCGGATATTATCGTTTTTGCGGGCGTGTGGTTTATGGCGGAAACGGCCAAAATCATCAACCCGGATAAAAAGGTAGTTATCCCGGCTGGCAAGGCGGGGTGCACTTTGGCCGATTCTATGACGGGGGAAGATGTAAAAAAACTGCGCGAAAAACACCCCGGCGTACCGGCTTTGTGCTATATTAACAGTTCCGCAGATGTAAAGGCCGTGTGCGATTCGTGCGTAACGTCCGGCAATGTTTTTGATATTGCGCAGAAAATACCCGGTAATGAACTGATTTTTGTGCCTGATATGTTGATGGCTCAAAATATTGATGCCGAACTCAAACGCCGCGGTACGCCCAAAAAGATAATTTCTTCCGGCGGGTCCTGCTGTGTGCACGATAAATACCGCCCGGAAATTGTGGATAAACTGCGTGCCGAACACCCCGGTATTAAAATGTTAGCGCACCCGGAATGCCCCATTGAAGTTTGCCAAAAGTGCGATTATGTAGGCAGTACCAAGGGAATGGCCTCTTATGTGGCATCCTCGCCGGATAAGACATTTGGTATGCTTACGGAGTTTGGCCTCGTGAACCGTTTGGAAGCCGAACACCCGGACAAAACCTTTATTTGGCCCTACGGCGTGTGCAGTTATATGAAAAAGAACAGTTTGATTAATACCCTGGAAGCGCTGATTGACCCGCGCCCCGACCAAGTGGTTACGGTGGACGGGCGCGTAGCGGTCCAGGCCAAAAAAGCCATTGAAAAAATGTTTGAACTTGCAAAATGATACTGGATAAAATTATTGAACTTGCGTTGTTGGAAGATTTAAGTTTGGGGGATATTACCTCGGATACTATTTTTACGCCCGAAAACCGGGCCAAGGCCGCTATCCGCGCCAAAGAAGATTTGGTGCTATGCGGAATGGACGTAGCCAAAACCGTATTTCACGCGGTGGACCCGGACGTCGTTTTTACTCCGCTTAAAAAGGACGGCGATAATGTGAAAAAGGGCGAAGTGGTGCTGGAACTGACCGGAAGCACTTTGTCTATTTTAAAGGCCGAAAGAACCGCGCTTAACTTTATGCAGCGGATGAGCGGTATTGCCACCGCCTCGCGCGAATATGCGGCTATCGGCAAAAAATACGGCGTAATGATTGTGGATACGCGCAAAACACAGCCCGGTTTGCGCCGCTTGGATAAGTACGCTGTGCGCACCGGCGGAGCGCGCAACCACCGCATTAGTCTGGCCGACAGCGTGATGATTAAGGATAACCATATTGCGGCGGCAGGATCCATTACGGCGGCCGTCAAAAAGATTAAAGACGTTATCGGGCACACTCCCAAGGTGGAGGTGGAAACCACGACCCTGGACGAGGTAAAAGAAGCCCTAAACGCCGGGGCGGATATCATTATGCTTGATAATATGACCCCCGAACAAATTGCCGTGTGCAAAAAGGAAATTGCCGGGCGCGCCATTATAGAGGTGTCCGGCGGCGTGAATAAAACGAATTTGGAAGCGTACTGCTCGGTCCGTCCGGATGTGATTTCTATGGGAGCGCTTACGCACTCTGTTCCGGCAAAAGATTTGAGCCTAAAAATTGTACAATATATTAGTTAAGCGATTATTTAAAAATTGGGAGTAGCAGATGAATTACAATGAGTTGTTTTCCCAAGTGGTAAGCCGCTCCAAGGCTTCCGCCATTAGAGAACTTTTGAAAGTGATAGCCCGCCCGGATATTATTTCGTTTGCGGGGGGGTTGCCGGCCCCGGAATTGTTCCCCACGCACGAAATTGACGGTATTATGCACCATGTGCTGACGAAAACCCCAAAACAGGCTTTGCAGTACGGCACCACCGAAGGGCAAATGGCTTTGCGTACGGAACTGGTAAAATTATTAAAAGAAACCGAAAATATTGATGTAACCACCGACCAAATGATGGTGGTGTCCGCCTCCCAACAAGCCTTGGATATGACGGCGCGTCTGTTCGTAAACCCCGGCGACAGCATTATTACCGCTTGCCCTACTTATTTGGGCGCGTTGCAGGCGTTTCACGTGGCGGGTGCTGACATTACGGGTGCGGAAAGCGATGCGTATGGTATTTTGCCCGAAGATTTGGAAACGAAACTGGCTGAATTAAAAGCCCGTGGCAAACAATGCAAATTTATTTATTTGGTGCCCGATTTCCAAAACCCCACAGGCACGACGATTCCGGAAGACCGCCGACTACAAATTTTGGAACTTGCCCAAAAGTATAACACCTTTATTTTGGAAGATTCTCCATACCGTCAAGTCCGCTTTGAAGGCACTTCCCCGCGTACTTTTTACGCGTTGGACAACGGCCGTGGCAACGTGATTACAATGTTCACGTTTTCCAAGGTGTTTGTGCCCGGCTTCCGTTTGGGCTACATTGTCGGCCCGGAAGATGTTATTCGCAAATATGTCATTTTAAAGCAGGCAATGGATTTGTGCACTTCTCCCATTTTGCAGTTGGCTACGGGGGAATATCTGCGCAGCGGGATGCTGATGCAGCACGTCAAAGAAATTATTGCATCTTACCGCGAAAAACGCGATTTGATGTTGGAAACCTTGGCTAAATATATGCCAAAAAATGTTTCTTGGACGCGCCCCGAGGGGGGCCTCTTCCTGTGGCTGACTTTGCCCAAACATATGAACGCCACAGACCTGTTGCCCAAAGCCATTGAAAACAAGGTGGCCTATGTGGCCGGAGTAGATTTTTATCCGCAAGGGGATGTGTTTAACGATATGCGTTTAAATTTTTCTTACTCTACCAAAGCGCAAATTGTGGAAGGCCTAAAACGCCTTGCGCAAACTATTAAAGATAATTTGTAAGTGCTTGGGGGAGCCTGTACAGGTTCCCTCTTTTTTAGGTCCTTTGCCCTATATAAAAATGGGTCCAAGGGCCCTGTTATTTGGGGTGAAAGTATTGCAAAATGTAAGTATGGGTAAAAAAATATTTATTTTATTTTTAGCAGGTTTACTGGTTCCTACGGCGGCTTTTGCGCAGAAAAATCCGCTTAAATCCGTTAAAGGGGTAAGAAAGGCTTTGACAAGCGCCTCCCGCGCAGTTATCCCGGCGGAAGAAAAAGCGTTGCAGCATTTGGTGGAAGCCACGCCGGAACGCCAGATTTTAGCGCGTTTTGCTTCGGTATTGCCCTCGCGCGGAGTCTTGGCCCCGTTATTGAAAGACGGCAAACTTCACTCGGAAATATCCAACACGCTCTCCCACGAAATCTCTAATGCCCTTTTCAAAATGCAGGACCAAAACACCAATAAATTAAGTCCGTGTATGGTGGTTCTCTCCCAGCGTATCCGTACAGGGATGAAACTCAGTTATACTTATTTGCTTGCATTGGAATATGAATTGCGCCTTGCGCAAAAACAGGCGGAACAGGAATTTCGCAAGCGCTATCAGTATTCGGCGGGGACCCAAATTTTGGACGATAATCCCAATTTTCGCGCCCTGTTGGGCGAGGCCACGGCACAGCGGTTGAACGACCACTTTTTGCCGCTTTTGCCTTCTGCGGACAGAGTGCGGTTCTTAAAAATTTTAATGCAGGGTATCTTTGCTCCTACGGTTAATACGCACGAATTTTATACGGCCCTTTTATACCGCGAGGTCCGCACCGGCTTGCGCGAAATGGGCGGTACTTTCAGCACCGAGGAAGTGCAATATTACGGAACAATTAAAGACATGCTCTTGTTCTGTGCCCGGGTGTCTGCCGAGGAAGCGGCCTATAACAGTTTGCAATCGCCACGCCAAGTACGGGAGTTGTTTGTCTATAAGATAGAGGAAATGTCTTCCCGCTTTGCAGATACTCCCGCGGCGCTTGCGATGTGGAATAGGCTTGTAGAATATTACAAACACCATTTTGACCCGCACAATCCACAGAAATAAAATACTTTTCGCCCCGGTTGGTTTATTTCCCGACCGGGGTTTTTGTTATTATGCAGTTATAAATTCCAAATCGGCAATTTGTTTTTGCCTGAGGATATTTTGCCCGGTTACGGTTTCCGGTAGAGGAATAACGGTTGCCTTTCGTCGCAAGATTACAAATGCGGCCTCGCCTATGAGTGTTAATCTAAATCTACAACTAAAAACAAAATACTAATGCAGTTTTCTGTCATTGGTTTATGCTTCTATTTTGGTAAAATATATATATGTATTTCCCTAAATTACTTGTCCTTTCCTGCTGTGCGCCCTGTTCTTGTGCGGCTATCAAAAAATTGGCAGATGACGGCATAGATGCCACCGTTTTATTTTATAACCCGAATATCTACCCGTCGGCTGAGTATGAAAAACGGCGCGACGAGCAAAAGCGCGTATGTGAGCATTTTGGCCTAAAATTTGCCGAACTGCCTTATGAACCCGAAAAATGGGATAAAGCCGTAGCCGGGCTGGAAAACGAACCCGAGCGCGGCAAGCGGTGTTCGGCCTGTTTTTATATGCGTTTGGAAAGAGCCGAACAGTATGCGCTGGAACATAAATTTACCGCACTGACCTCTGTGCTGGGTGTATCGCGCTATAAAGATTTGGACCAAGTGAACGAGGCCGCCCGCCGCGCGTGGTATGCCGTAGGCAAGCCGTATGCGGCTATCAACTGGCGCAAGAACGGGTTGGAAGAATTGCGCCAAGCGCTTATCAAAGAATTACAATTATACAAGCAGGATTATTGCGGCTGTAAATACAGTATGAGGGTTAAAAATGACAAATAAGGTTTGGCGGCGCTTGGCTACGGTAGCGGTGTGCACGCTGATTTTATTCTTTGGGGCAGACCTTGCGTTGCGGTGGGTATCGTCCAGTAATTGGATGAAAAAATACGCGGTGCAAAAGATGCAAGAGGCCACCGGACGCGAGGTACGTTTGGAAAAAATGTCCGTCAGTTTTATGGGGGTAAAGGCGGATAAGTTTGCTTTATCGGAAGCGGGCGGTTTTGAAAAAGGGACTTTCTTATCGGTGGAGCGGCTGCGGATTAGGGTGTCGCTCATCCATTTAGTTCACGGGCATATTAAGTTAAAATCGCTTACCGTTAGCGGGGTGGAAGCCTATTTGCTCCGCCGGGCTGACGGAGTGTTTAATTGGGCCGATTTGTTGCCTGCGGATAAGCCGTCATCAGATGAGTCTGCGCAAACGGATACACTTTCCTTGCCGTATTTAACCTTAACAGATTTATCGTTAAAAAATATCAATATATTTTATCAAGACGAGGAAAATAAAAGACAAGCCGCGCTAAAAAATATTACATTGCGGGGCAAACGGCTGGTGGTGCGCGATTTGATTAATTTGGGCTTTGCGGCGGACGGCTTTTACCAAGAGGGGGAAAAACAGTATGAATTCCCTGTATCGTTTAATGTGCGGCTTAATTTGGCGGGGGGCGATTTGTCGCGCGCGCAGGTGCAAATGCCCGACTTTTTGCTTTCTTATAACGGTGCCAAAGTTAAAATAAATTTTCAAGCGCAGGATTTTATTGCGCCCCACATCAAGTTGGGTGTTACGTTAGAAAATTTAACCACGGATACTTTGCAAAATCTCGTGCCGGACGAACCGCGCTTTGAGGTCCCGCAGGTGCATTTTAAAACGGATGCAATAGCCAATTTGCCGGAGGAAAAACTGACGGTTAATCAAGCGGTTTTGGCCCTTTCAGGGGTGAAACTGTCGGCTATTGGCGGCATAGATTACAGCGCAGGTTTAAAATACGAAGCCCGCGCTGAGTGGCAAGTTGATTTTAAGGAGTTTCTTGCGCAACTGCCCCAACTGGCTGAGGAATATCAAGCCGCAGGAACCGCCGGCGGTACGGTGCATTTTACCCAGCAGGATTGGCAGGCTGCCGTTACAGCGGCCGATATGGGCGCAAATGCGGGCTATGCGGGCCGTTTGGAGCAAGGGGTATTGGAAGTGTCTGCACTGGGAACAACCGATTTTAAAACGGCGGTTTCCAGTATAACCGTTTCCGGCTTGCTGAATAAGGAACCTTTTTCCGTCAACGCATCTTGGAACCAGTCTCCCAAGGATTTGGCGGTTTCGTTAAATGCTTTTGCAAAAAAATTAATTTTACCTCCCTTGCCGGAACGTACAGAGAAAGGCGTGGCTGACAAGAAAGCACAAACGGATAAACAGCCTGTCCCTGCGTGGACCTTGCCTCCGGCCACCGTTACCGGGAAAATACAAATAGATACGCTGGATGCGCCGTATATTGCGGGGCGGCAGATTTTGCTCCAAGCGGATTTGGGCAACCTCACCCCGGATATGAAGCGCGCACGCGGCGAACTCAATTTGTCTATGGGTAACGGGGAAATTAAGGACTTATATAAACTGACAGATGCTAATGCTTTAACCAAGGTGTTGTTTATGTCTGTAAATATCGTGGGAAAAGTATTTAATTCGCTTAATGTGTTTTCTGTGTTAAACGGTATCGGCAGCGGGCTTG
>ERZ1026854.1154-NODE-1154-length-17268-cov-5.444664_pt1 | contig 17268 bp, 19 predicted proteins | sample MGYA00380157_ERZ1026854 | MGnify/ENA primary metagenome ERZ1026854 (study PRJEB33269, sample SAMEA4719793) | human gut metagenome | biome: human-associated habitat; feature: organic feature; material: feces | place: Cameroon | collected 2013-10 ...
CCCGCCGTAGAAGTCATCCGCCTTGTCACAGAGCAGATTAAAAAGCTGGCTGTACATCAGAGCGGCTACGAAATTAAAGGTGCTGTCCGTATCCGAAAGGATCACAAACAGTGCCGTTTTTTCGTCGCCCAGGGTGTCCAGCTCCAGTTCGTCCGTTTCCATAAGGTCCCGGAGTTCTTTTATGTCAAAGGAAGCCAGGCGCGCGCCGCAGCTCACTAAAATAGATTTTAAGGTCTTGCCCGCCGCCATCTTGAATTTGCGGTACTGCCTCACAGCGAAATGATCCGGTTCCTTCTCTGCCAGTTTGGCAAAAAGAATATCCACAGGACTTTGGTAATTCTCGTCATTCTCCCGGGCCTCGCTGGCGTTGATCAGATCCAACAGCATTGTGAAATTCCGCTCCTCCTCCGGAGCCTCGTACCAAATGTAGCCGATCAGTGCGGAGTAGTAGAGACGTTCTGCTTTGACCCAGAAATCTTCCGAAGATTTTTCGCCTTCGCCCTTGGTGTTCATAATCAGGGCGTTTACCAGCTTCAAAATATCTTTTTCCGAGCGGATATAGGATAATGGATTGTATTTCATGGACTTTTGGAAGTTGATTAGGTTCAGGCACTTAATTCTGTACTGTTTCCGTACCAGGAAGGTGCCGATTTCCGGGAGCAGCGTTCCTTTTGGGTCCGTGACCACATAGGAGCTGTGGGCCTGCAAAAGAGATGGTTTGCAGAAGAACCGGGTCTTGCCGCTGCCGGAGCCGCCGATGACCAGAATGTTCTTGTTCCGGGCGTACTTGGGTTCCTTTGGCCTGCTTGCCATGGTGATACGCTCTGTCTGGGTCATGGGGATATTCTGAAAGAAATCCGGGTCCATATAGGGGGCTATGTCCGCGGGTGCGCCCCAACGGGCGCTGCCGTATTCCACACCGTGCCGGTACTTCTTCTGATTCTGCCGCCGAATCGCCACAGCCAGCCACAGGAACACCCCAGAGGCAATGCCCCAGAGGATATCCACCGGCTGGATGCTGGGCAGAGGATTGGTAAAGGCAGCAGAAAAGCCCTCCGTTAAATGCAGCAGCCGGGAAGAAAAGTCGTCTCCGGGCGCCAAACGAAGGGCTTGGGATGCCTTGCCGCCCAGGTAGGCGAACAGGACATAGGGAATATTGGGAATAAAAAATTTCTTGATATTTACCGCAGCGCACCTCGATCCTTTTCTTTGACCAGTTCTTTCTCCAACGGCTTGGGCTGCATTTCTGCCTCTTTCACGGCCTGTGCAAGCTGCGCGCGGAGGGATGGCTTCCGGTTGAGCTTTCTAGCGGTAAACTCCTGAAATGCTGCCGTTATGGCATCCGCGTCCCGACTCTTGAAGAACACCAGATACCGGGGCTGCTCCGAAGTGGTATCCTTTTTCAGCGCGAAATCCACATGGTATTTCTTCGCAGTCTGGGTGAAGCAGCGGATATTCTTCTCCGTGATCTCGATATTGGAAAGCCCTGCGTTCTGGCTGGCCAGCTGCTTTAAGGTCTGCTTGCCCCGGTAGATTTTGGGCTGCTTCTTCCGGTCTAGGTAGGCCCGGATGGCTTTTTCCAAAACCTGTTCCGTCATCTTCGCGGAACTGATGATAAAGGCAACGGACTTGCCCGTGACTTCCTCCTGCATTTACCCTCCTTCCGCCAGATCGTGCTGCACCAGGGCCGAATAGTAGCTGTCCATGGTGACGCTGGCATTGTACAGCGCCGCCAGCAGATATTTCTTGATATTCCTGATCCGAGTGGTGTTCTCCTTCATGCAGGTAAGCACATATTGGATATGACTGCCCGTCAGTTTCAGGAACCGGGAGCGGACCACCTCCGCCGGGAAATCGTCGCTGGCAATGCGGACGGTTTTTCGGGAGGTGCAGACCGTATCCACCAGGATCTCCACGATCTCGTCCAGCTGCTCCTGGTCAATCTGGGGGTTCTGAATGAGAACGTCATAGTCGATGTTTTCCAGAAGAATATCCCGATACCGCTCTCGGACCTCCATCCCATCCGTTCCAATCCCCGTTTCCTGGGAAGGGCGATATGATGGGATAGGATGGATTTCATCCGTAATTTCTAAATCTTTCTTTGATCCATCTTTCTTTTCTCTATCTTTATTTAATTGCGCGGTCATTTCCGGACACGGGGTATCCATATCCGGGTTTTCCGTATCTGGACGCTCCGGCTCCGGCGGCGCCGACTGTGGCCGGGGCTTATGGGGCGTTTCATAGATGATGTACTCCACGTCAACGATTTTTCCCTTGCTGTCCCGAAGCCGGCTGCGGACAATATACCCCGCCTGCGCCAATTCCCGAAGGGCAGAGCCGATGCAGTCGGCCCCCTCCTTGCAGATGGCCGCCAGCCCTCTTGTAGTGTAATTCCACTCCTCCGGGAGGGACAGCATCATGGAAAGCAGTCCCTTGGATTTCAGGGACAGCTCTGTGTCCCGCAGGTGATGATTGGACATGACCGTATAATCCCGGTTTCGCTCAATGCGGAAAACAGCCACTTGGATGACCTCCTTCTTGGTAAAAATAAGTGTTGATTTTCGTGGTTTTGCCCGGCTGTATTCCCTTAAAAGTCCTCCGTGTGAAAACACACAGACGGCATCGTATTCGCCGATTCAAAAGGAAACAAAGGCCGATTTTCCACCCTATTTGCTACACAAAAAGGCGACTGCCAGGAAGCAATCGCCTTTTTGAGAGAGAATATGAAGCAAAAAAAGCACGAAATTCGCTGCTCTGAAATTGAAAAACATCTAGGGAAATACTGCTTTTTTGAAAAGTCCTATAAGAACACCCGTACCAAAGAAGAATAATCCGAACCTGTTCTCAGTAGGAGATGGGTTCGGGTTATTTGTTTTCTTGGGTGAATTTGAGGAAGCGCAGTCCCTAAAACGGTATTGTTAAGCAACCGGAATCCAAGCCGAGAGAGCCGAGAAAAAAGAAACAGATTTAAGTAGCTGACGTACAATTGAAACCAGGACAGATTTTGAAGATTCACGCATTTAGAAGGCCGTATTTGAGCATCCGAAGGTCAGTGTATTCCCTAAGCCCCAAAAGCGATAAAAAGGCATTGCCATCAGCTGCTCTTTTGCCCCCTAAATGCGTGAGTGGAGGTGCCTGTAACACGAGAAAAGGTGCCGCCAAACTGACGGCACCCTGCTCAGTCACTTGCTTACTGTTTTCCTTCCTTTCCTTCCGTTTGTTCCGCTTCACGCTGAGCCTGCCATTCCCGGAACTCCCGCTGGCCTTCTGCGCTTTCATAGTAGGCGAGAATGTCAGGGAGGATGCACCGGGCGATGTGTTCAATCTCGTGCTGCGGAATACCGGAATTGTTGATGAGCTTCTTTTTGCGGCCCAAGCTGGTTGTTCCCTCCGGTTCGATATGAAATTTTTAAGGTGCGGTTGTATGAGGGTGGATGATTTGTACTTGCGGCAAGGCCTCCTTCTGAAAACGGAAAATGCAGACGCTTGTCAAGCTGCGGCTTGATCGGCGTCTGCATTTTTGCTTGGTTGTATTATAGCAATATTGGGAGCGGGTGTCAATAGCATAGAGAGGTGGTATGTGATAATGCGCACTCACAACAGCCGCAGAACGTTTTGCCCTTCAGAATCTAACCCCGCTCCTTTGCGCTTGCTCGTGGAAAGCAGAGCTGATTTTCAATGCTCGTAATTGTGGATGTGCCCACGGCCATCAACTGCCTCCGTTTTCATCTAAGGGTTTGGGATTTGCCCAATAACAAATTTCGCAAGTGGGTACTCACTTGCTGTGCTTGCTATCGTATCTTTTGCCCTCCATATAGGTAATCCTAACATTGCAGTTTTGGCAACGAAAAGCACCAATCAGGAATTTCGTAGTCATCCCGATTGGTGCTATTACTGCAAAAGTGAGCAGTCTCGCTATAGTTCACTGGCTTAACGTGCGCATATTCGTTGTAGCAGGTACGCAGTCAGCCAGTCTCAACGACAAGGTAAATACCCCATTTTCTTGCTCAGCGGAAATATGGCCATTGTGCTTCTTAACGCATTTACGAACATTTTGAAGGCCATATCCATGATTTTTACCTCGAATGCGCAGCGGATAGTCTTTTGAATAAGGGTTCTTGATTTGGAGAAAGAGAATCTCATGAAAGGTCCGAAACTGTAAGTGTATATAACGCTGCTCCTCTGGCAGAGATTCGCAGGCCTCTATTGCGTTATCAAGGGTATTTCCCAGCAGAACATACAGATCAACGGCTGTTATGCTCAATGTATGTGGGATACTGACATCATAATCAAACGTAATACCGGCATCATCAGCCAACTGCCGGTATTCGTTCAGAATAATGCTTACGACATTATTCCCAACATCCACAACTGTCCCCAAATCTTCAAATATCTTTTGCGTTTCGGAAAGCAAGGAATTAGCCCCCTCAGAATTTGCCTCAGAGGTCAGGGCACGCATAGCCTGAAGGGATTTGTTGATATCGTGAAACATTGCCCTGGTTTCTTCCTGTTCAGCGCGAAGCTGGTCATAGTATTGCTCCTGCATGGCGTAGTGGTGTTCCGCAAGCTCTGCTTTCAGTCGCTGATCAGAAGCTCCCTTTGCCTGCTCGGCATATAAAACAATCAGTATATTCATGTACAGCAGGCCCATTGCGGATACAAGGACAGGAATGGTCATTCGGTTGTCACCAGAAAGAATTTGCTTACAGAACGCTACCCCCAATAGGATGCCGGCGATATAGCCTGGGGCCAATGTCAGCAAAAAGGGGGCTGTGACGGCGGTGCGTTTTTGCTTGGTAATTGCAAGGACGATTAGGACACAGAGCCACAGAAGGGTGTGAGAGACAATAATGGATATTGCCCGTGCGCTTCCATAGGACATGATGGCTTGAATATTTACATGAAACAACGAAAACAATCCAATGCTCAGCAATTCATTCAAGACATAAATGCCGCAAAAACTTGCGCTTGCAAAAAGTGCTTGTGAAAAAGATGCTACGAAAAGATATTTAGGGATCAAAAAGAAAAAGAGAATGCAGAAGAGCAATCTGATAAATGAGGCGTTAGGCAAAAAAGATAGGTACACCAAAATGCCACCGAAAATTGTATAAAACACTCCATATATCCACCAGGGATGGCCTTTTGTGGGAAAAGAATCTTTCATGTAAAGGTGAACAAGGGCAATTTCGGCAATAACTGCTATTATCTCTGAAACAATGTACATATTTACCTCCCCAAAAAGCGATACAACGCATTGTTAAATTCTTGTGTCCGTTTGCGGCCAATAGGAATTACAACGCCGCAATCCAGTGTGACCTCGCTTGTGGAGGCAGCGCGAATATGTTCCAAATTCACAATATAGCTCTTATGGGGAGACGCAAAATACCCTTTCGGCAGCCGGGATGATATATCTTTTAGAGTGCTTCGGAAACGATATTGATCCTGCGACGTATGTATGACAGTGTAGTGACCGAAGGCTTCAATGTATTGGACATCGCGTAAATGGACAGATATAAGCATCGAGTCGAGTTGGAAGGTAAGCCGATGCGCAGTCGCATCGGCGATAGCCGCGTCCATGGCTTCAAAGAACTCTGGCTGGCAAATTGGTTTTTGCAGATAACGAATCGCAACCCCATAGCCCTTTAACGCATAAGCATTGCTTTTGGTGGCGAAAATGACTACAGGCGGGGATTCCAGTGAAACGAGGACCTTTGCTATATCAAAGCCAGTCGGCGGTTCCATCTCAATATCCAGAATTACAATATCAAAAGGACTTTGTTTGAACGCCAGTAATAAATCACTGGCATGGAGGAAGGAAGCAATATGTAGCTGCTTGCTTTCATCATAACGGGAAACCATTTCCATGACCTGCGACAAATCTTCCGCCTCATCGTCGCAAATCCCAATTCGCAGTGAATCCATAAAAAAGACCGCCTTGAAATGTATTTCAATTCATTTTATCAGAATTGAAGTACAAATTCAAGGCGGCCAATTGCTGTTTGTGCCATCTAAAGCGTCATTTACGCCTAGAGGGTCAATTTCAATCGTCTCGAAGTGCCCTTGCGATTTTGAGAAGTGTATGTTGCTGTGAAGAATCCATCGACGATATCACGCAATGCAGTTCTATTAACTCGTCATTTGGGATAGGCGAATTGCCAAATAAAACTCTTGGATCAATATCCAATTCTTTTATAAGTACGTCAAGCGTTTCCACACTTGGCATTGACTCCCCACGTTCAATTTGACCAATCATACCCGTGGAAAGACCAGCCCTTTCCGCAAGCTTTTCCTGTGTAATATGCTGCTGGGTCCTGCTCTCCCGGATCACTCCACCGATTTTGCTTCTTATCGATTCCACAGCAGGCACCTCGCAATCAAACTTTGATAGTCACATTATATCGATTTCTCAAAAATAAATTAAGCTACCAAAACTATTATAGGAGAATAGCAACACTACTATCCCGAAGAAGAGCCTGTTGTTTGTGCCGCCTAAAGCGCTGTTCATGCCAGACATCTTGAAAAAATTTCACATTTTTAGTAGATTGGAGGCAGAAAAAGGAAGGATATCTGAGACATGGTAAAAGAAATGTCGCAAAAATTAACTGCACAGATGGTACGTAACAATGTGGTAGATGCCGCAAAGGCACCAATCTATGCGTATGGCATTGAATTGCTCCTGTCAACACTGGCGGGTATACTGGCCTTAGTTACCATATCATTATTTCTGCGTGTCCCATTTTTGTGGATTCCGTACCTTACAGGATTTATCCCTATTCGATTACTGGGTGGAGGTTATCACGCCAAGACGCATAGGTCTTGTATTACAGCATTCTCTTTCCTTTATACTGCATCCCTTGTTGCTGAGAAGGCGCATATTATATCCAGTAGTTTTCTACTCTTCAGTTGTGCATCAAATATAATCATCATGTTCTTATTTGCGCCGGTTGTACCGCCCAATAAACCTTTGACAGCTAAGCGCAGAATGGCGAATCGATGTTTCTGTTTACTGTTGGGTGTGCTTAATCTGGGGTTGGGCATTCTGTGTAGTTTTGTTCATTGGCGCAATCATTGGCTAATGATGTACTTTGCAGGAAGTGGCATGGCGGGATTCTCTATACTGCTTTCTGTAGTAAATAAAGATAAAAAGGGGTGAATTGATTATGAAAGGATCACATAAAAAGATTCTGATAAAGCTGGGGCAAATGTGTGCCAGCATTGCGATGCTGTTGGCTGTATCCAGTGTCAATAGCACTTGCTGTTTTATGCTTTATCAGCCGGATGTGCCGAAGGAACTCAAGTAAACAAGAGTGCGATGGTTTTCTAATATACAGAAAAGCTCTTGTTACATAATAAATTGTGAAGGAGTGAATCCCATGCAGAAATAATCTATACATGATGTTCTAAGGCCTTATGTAGAAGAAAGGAGATAACATGAAAAAAGCTAAAATTCTATCGGGTATTCTTTGCCTAATGTTGGTTACGGGTCTTGCAACACCTGCTTCTGCAGCGGTAGTAAATCCGGAATTTAAGTTTTCACTTTCAAACACCGGTACGGCATTCACGGAAGCTAAAACTCCGAAACATGAAAATACAAAGACCCAACCCAATGATCCCGCAACTATCTATTGTGCGGATACGGATGCGCCCGGATGGGGGTACTATTTGCATCTGAGAAGTACAGAAGGCGGAATCGAAACCTACAATTACTGGTATAACAATACCAATAGACTGCGGCACCCCACATACGTCAATCTGGCAAGTGCTGATAAGAAAACGTATCGAGTCTGGGGCCGAATCGATAACGATTACAATAATACATACAGTATCTCGGGCGAATTTAACGCTGACTATACGAATGCTCCATCGAGATAATGTGCGCACTGGACAGACAGGGCAACAGTGTCCTGTCTGCCCCTCGCATATTGTGCGATAAAAGGTGAACCAATATGAAAAAATGGGTATGTTTATTACTGTGTTTCCTCCTGGCTGCAGCCTTTGCAACAGGAATAATAAACCGACAGTCAAGGGAGGATATCCAAACAGCGCCTTCCCAATCGACTCCTACGAGGGTTCAAGAGGCTACGACAGCACCTGGGGAACAGACTTTTTCACAGGCTGACCCCAACGGGGACGGTGCTTACACACAGGTGATTAAGGAATACCCGGCGTTGAGGCTTTCCATCAATGCCAACTGTTCCTCCGCGACGGAGGCCCGGCAGCTGCCTGTTATCGCCGCCCGTGTTTCTGAGCGGCATTTTGAAGAGTTGCTGCAGGATATGTTCCTCTCCCGCTTTCAAGACGCTGTGCTGGAGAAGGATGAATATGAATACGCTCGCAGCGAAGACGACCCGGTTATGGTTACGCACAAAGGGTGGTGGGCGAAAGATGGTTTCTCCAATGTCCTGGGCTACATATACATCGAAGGAGACGGAACAATGTATTTTGAAGACTTGTATATGGAAACAAACGGCAAGTCCAGTGACAATTCTTCTCAGCACAAGCTATCCACGGATGAAACGGGGGCCTATACAGGATCCTTCACCCAGCAGGAGTCAGTGGATCAGGCGATCCTGACTATGAAGCCATACACGGATTTTGATTTATTTCCTTCCGATGTTCGGAAAATGCGGTACGGCAGCGGCTACAACGTTGTTTTGCAGCCGCTGTACCAAGGGACCCCAATTAGCTTCCAACTAGATCTGGTTTCTGAGGAATCAGGAATCAGTTATTTCGGCGGCATTTCCCTCTTTGAGCAGATTCAGGAGGAAGAAAGCTGCAACGTAATGAGTCTGGATGAAGCTCTGTCCGTCTTGGTGCAGAATGCGCCTGAGCTGATTAGCGAAAATTACACATGGAACGTATACCGTATTCAGCTGGAATATTACGGTGAATATGATGGTGAGAATACTCAGGGACTCTATACCTTCCGTCCGGCCTGGACCTTTTACTATACACTAGATGATGCTTTCGACAGTGTTGTCCAGTTTTACGCGGATACAGGGGCTATCTGCGGTGGCTGAACAATATAAGGGTGTGAACCGTATGATTATAAAAGCAGACTTAAAGAGAATCGTGAGCGGATGGCAGTTTTACGCGGCCCTCTTCGGCGGACTGATTTTATTTACCCATCCAGTGTTGCTGAACCGAAGCTTTTGGGAATATGCTTCCCCCTTGGAGCTTTTTTCCATGGCAATGGGTATCAGTGACTTTACTCCCTTCGCGGTGATTTTCGCGGTGCTTCCCTATGGGACAGCTTTCTGCATGGACTGTAAATCGAAGTATGCCAACAGCATTGTCAGCCGAATTGGCATACGGAAATATACCTGGGGTCGTTGGGCATCCGTGGCTCTGTCCGGGGCTATGGTGATGGGCTTTCTCATGCTGGGCACAGTCACTCTGTGCCTAACGGGTGCAAAAATGCCAGAGACAGAGATGAGCGCGTCTTTTCTCAAGGGCGGACCGTGGAAGGATCTGCCGTTGCTTATGAACGGTTTCTGGTTTTATCTGCTGCGGATTTGCCTTGCCATGCTCTTTGGAGCTCTGTGGGCCACGGTAGGATTGATCGTGTCAGCTGTGGTGCCCAATCCCTATATGGTCCTGATCCTGCCCTTTGTGATTTATCAAGGCACCTGGTATCTGCTGGAACTGTCCATATTCAACCCAATTTACTATTTCCGGGCAGACTTTCAGGGGCTTCCCTCCCTGACCTTTTCCTTTGGTTATCAGATCTTCTGGAACGCTGTGGCAGCCCTGGCGGCACAGGTGCTTATGAGAAGGAGGCTGAGACGATGAATCACAGAAAACTGCTCGCAGCCCAGGGGGCGGAACATGCAAAAAGTGAGAAATCCCTGGCGGTGATCCTCCTGGGCGTGGGGATGGTCTGCTACTTTGGAAGCAGATATTTTCGCTTTGCCAATCTGAACACCATGGCTGTCAATCCGGTGGAAAGTTTTATTATCTTGGGTTCCGACCAAAGGAGCTTTACCTGCGTGACCTTTTTTCCTCTAATGCTGCTGACCTTTGACGCTCCCTTTTTCTCTGACCGGAGTGTGTATGAGATCGTCCGGGTGGGCAAGCATCGGTGGCTGACCTCCAAGATTTTGTTTGTGGTTCTGGAAATTTTGATGTACCAGCTACTGGTCCTCTTTTTTTCTGTTTTGCTGTCTTTCTGTTCTGCCCGGTCTATGGTATGGAGGGGCTGGAGCCCGGCTATGGAATACCTGACCGGGGGCGGCAGGCAGTTGGCAGCCACTAGGTTTCAGCTGAGCTTTCCTTACTCTGGATTTACCCAAGACCTGTCTCCGTGGGGAGCAGTGGGGGTCACGAGCCTGTTTAACGGAGCATACTGTTTGGTATTGGCGTTGGTAATGATCGGCTGTAACATACTCCTGAAGGACACAAAAGGCTGGGTGATCGCGGCAGCAATCCATATCCTAGGCTATGTAATCTGCAACAGCGGCAGGGGGATACTATTTCGCCTCGGTTTCTCTCTATTGAACTGCGCCCTGCCTGCCTGGCAGTTTTCAGGCAACTCCCACGGGGATGCCATTGTGTCAGGGGTAACATTTGCTGTACTGATCTTACTGCTTCTGCCTATTCGGACTCTGGGAAGGCGGTTGATGCCATGAAACAGAAAACGGTATTGCTGTCCGTGGGTATGCAGCCGTACCTCCCTGCCATAGCTTTGCTGGCGATCCTCTTTGCCGCAGAGAAAAATGTTATCTGGGGCATAGCCTACCCCGCTGTGAAAGGAGAACTGGCAATCCAATCCTTTTTCAAGTGGCATTTGCTGACGATTCCACCCTTGCTGTTTGCAAGCGGGTATATCAGCACGATGCGGACAATGGAAGTATTTGTTCGGGTACGGGTGCGTTCCGACAAAAGATTGTATCGAAGCCTGGTCCTTACCTGTCTGACAACTTCTTCCCTATGGGGACTGCTCCTTTCGGCTACAGCCCTTGCTCTGAACCCGGCGGACCCAAGGGGGGTATTGGTGGTTCTGGTGGGACACATAATGTGGATGAGCCTATACCTGGTTGTTTATTTCGCCCTTCACTCCGTATCTGCTGCTCTGGTAATCATGGTCTTGTTTATCGGAATGATGTTCTATGCGGGGGAACTGGTGACTCCTCGATGGCCATTTCTGCCAACCTCCTGGGCAATGCCAGTCAGAACAGAAGTTTTCGATGCCCAGGGCATTTCGCTCCCCCTTGCCCTGGGTGGGTGCCTGGGTGTGATAGGGCTGTCCCTGATGACTACCCACTTTATCTATCAGCAAAGGAGACTGCGATTATGAGCCAAATTGTTTTGGAGCATGTTGGGAAAAAATACGGAAAGAAGTGTATCTTGCAGGATATCTCTGTAACCTTTTCTTCCGGAAAGGTATACGGTTTGATAGGAGAAAACGGAGCAGGCAAAACGGTATTGCTCCGGATAATCTGCGGACTGTCCTCCGCCACGGAGGGTACCGTTCTCTGTGACGGCAAGCAGGTGGGCAAGGATATGGAATTTTTGGAAAACTGCGGCGTGATTATCGAGGCACCGGGCTTTTTGCTAAATAGGACAGGATTCGATAACTTGCTTTACTTGGATTCTTTAACCCATAAGCCCAATGCAGAGAAAGTCAGCCATGCAATGCAAATATGTGGCTTAGATCCGGAAAGCCGAAAGAAAGTGGGTACATATTCCCTTGGAATGCGCCAGCGTTTGGGGATAGCACAAGCTATTATGGATGACCCTGGTATTCTAATCTTAGATGAACCAACAAATGGACTAGATCAGCAAGGCATCAGAGATGTAAGTCAAATCATTAAAGACGCGAAAACCAGTAAGAAATTAGTGATCCTTGCAAGTCATCACATGGAGGAGATCGAAAATCTATGTGATGAAGTATTTCAAATTCAAGAACACAAATTCGTTAAGTGGCCAATAAGAGAAAAAAGCCGTGCTGAAGAAGCTGAAGAAAATTCTGTGTGAGTAAATACATCCGGGACGGCTCTGAGAGAGGCCGTCCCGGAAAGAGCTATTTTCCGGAAGCGGTCAGTTTATTGCGTGGATGCCTATAAGTGAGAATGTCACGCTGCTTCTTGAGGGTAACATGTGTGTAAATCTGCTTTGTTGTAATGGAGCTGTGCCCCAGAAGGCGCTGAATATAACGCAGATCAACGTCTTCCTCCAATAAAAAGGTCGCGAAAGAGTGGCGAAACATATGCGGCGTGATATGAAGTGGGATGCCAGCTTGACCACAGTATTTCTGTATCATATAACGAATGGATTGATCCGATAGTGGATTACCGAGCCGATTGAGGAAAAAGTGATTCGAGATTTGAATCTCGTCGTTCCTGCAGCTTGCATAGTTACGCAGGGCAATGAGAACATTCTGATTGCTGATTTGGATCAGCCGCTCTTTCGCACCCTTCCCATATATTTTAACCGAACCTTCTATCAGATCAATGTCGTCCGTATGTAGGGAACACAACTCAGATATCCGAATGCCAGTCGCAAACAAAAACTCAAGAATAGCAACGTCCCATATAAGAACACGATGGGTATATGTTGACTTGCTGTGGCATGGTTGGAGACTGTAAAGATACGTTAGAAGCTGATCGATGGTTGCGAGTGGGATAGTTCGAGGAAGAAGAGCTGGTTCCCGCATTTTAATTCGCATATGAGAAAAAGAATTATCAGGTAGCGTTCCCTCAAATGAAAGATAGGCGAAGAAAGCTTTCAGACTTGCAATTTTGCGCTTTACACTTCGTACTGCATAACCATCATGTAGCCAAGCAATGTAGCCCTGAATATTTTCTTTGGAGAATGGGTCCGCCTGCATGGAGGAAAAGTATATAAACTGGCTAATATCCTTTTTATAGGCTTTGAGCGTATGCGCGTTGAGTGCTTTCTCATATTGACAGTGATCCAAGTAGGAGCCCAGTAAGGCCTCCATTTTTTTATCCATAAAAATGCGTCCTTTCCTTGTTCTTGAAGAAGTATTATAGCATACGGCAAGGAAATATGACGGAATAGAGAAAATAATAAAATTGCCGATAGAATAATGTTGCACTTTGACTAAAGATGATGTAAAATAGAGGCATCAAATACAGGATAATTCCTTATTATCCTCTATCCTGCTTTCGTAAAAAGACAACCATCCGCTATGCGGGTGATCCGAAAAAGGGCTGCCGCTCAATGTCTATGCCTTATCTTGCCTATCCTGGACAAGTGGATTTGTTCTCTTACCTGAACATTGGATTTTTTACAATAATTTGCAGAGTGATTGCGTTTTTTGTTCCTAAAATGTATTATGCTCGTTCTTGGACTGAACCGGATATTTACGAGTATTTTGGCCTTTCAGATGGAGAAATACAGTTATTTGAAACCGCAATGTGGCCAATGCCGGACTGATCATCACACTAATGGAACAGAGAAAGAGGTGTTTAAAATTACTGAACTGCAATTATTAGGGACGGACTGGTGGACTTTTGGGGCTACGATATTTTCAGGTGTTATTACTGCTTTAGCAACAATGGGCGCTGTAATTTACACCAATCAAAAAAGCAATGCCCAACTGAAGAAGCAAGAAGAAAAATATGCGTTGGATAGGAAAGTGCAGTTTCAGCAAAGCAAGTATGTTGTACTGAAGCCAACACTATTACTAATGCCCTTGTTTGGCTTGTTAGACAGATTGATCGTACAGAATGACTACAATCGTATTTTGCTATATTCCGGAGAAGATGGTTTTGAATTTTTCGATGATGATCAAAAGCGTTCTGGGCAAAAATGTAGATTGCTGTTAATTGAAAACAAAACGGACCTCGATGTAAAAGAAGTTTCCATTTCTACAGAAACTATTTTGAGAAACATGAATACCGATGAACATATCACATATACGACAAAGAATTGCGCCAGTTTTTTGCGTGGACATGAGAGCATTGTGATTAGGCTTGCAAATCAGCAACAATATGAGATGATACTCTCGATGAATGAAAAAAATCTACCGAGTTTGCTCACATTCGAATGCGTGATTGAGTACTTAACACTTGCAAATCAACGTATTAAGTATGTTTATCGGATAAATATCAATAATGATCGTCGTATAGAAGTCAAAAGCGATGGGATTGAATTAGTTCAGGACGATTCTGAACCACTTAATCAAGCAACAACCATTTTTAGAAATCTCCAAGATTATATTTCTGGGGTTGATCGGAATTCCTATGCTTGGGAGAAGATGGGGCAAGCTCAGATGAGAGGAATAATGTCGCAATATAATCCTCAAAACGAGAGACAATCAACTGCCGCTAATGCGGAGAAACAATAATTTCTTCTGTCATGCTGGACGATTTGAGGCGTGTTCAAAAGTAAACTTAACCATTTCAGAAGGTACAATTTGTAGAGGTCACGCCTAGACACGCTATTTCTATTCTGTGGCAGACTGGAGACATCCAATAACCGGGCGGAACGGAGTATCAAGCCCTTTGTCATCGACCGTAAAAATTTCCTGTTTACCAACACCCCAAAAGACGCTGCCGGAAGCGCGGTTATGTTCAGCCTTATACGCACCGCTATGGAATATGGATTGGATCCCTACGAGTATCTTTCTCACACCCTCCGTATGGCAGCTAGGATGGATTTGACAAAACCTGAAAATGTTGCCGCATTGCTGCCAGAGAACGTTCCGTTGGAATGCAGAATTTCTGCTCCAAAATAAAGAAAGGGATAAAGAGGAGAGTTCCAGGTAAACCCTACTGGCAAGCCTTCGCAAACTATCCGAAGCACAAGGAAGAAATAGATGCGCTTCCAAGAGAATGTGATATCATTTTCGCCCTGTATCCGTACGAAAATGGTAAATACCTGATGGAGGAAGATGATTTCTTTATGGGGCTTGTCGTCCATTGCGCAGAAGCAAAGCTTGCAACCGGAGGAACTTTCCTGGAACGGGTACGCAGAGCAATTGAAGCTGACCTTTATAAGCAGAAACAAGAAAAGCGCAAGCTCTACAATCCATATCGCAATCTATACTTGGATAAGTGCTATGGCGAGAGTAAGCGTCCTGCCGTAGATTGGATGGATTTCAGTAAATACAAAGAATAGCAGAACGGCAGGCTCACTGGATGGGCCTGCCGTAAGCATTTACCGGAACGAGTATTCTGGTGGGGTTCGAGTCCCCTCGACTTCGGCATTGGGGATTCCGACTGATAGGATGCGACGTTATTAGAGGCTATCTGAAAACATAGTGTTCTTGTACTATTTCAACAAAATCCAAATGGACGCGAGATGGACAAAAGCAAGAAAAGACACAGCAAGCTTATCATAGCATGTAGCGACCCTGCGGAAAACTTTGAGTTTATTGAAGAAACACTCAATCAGGTGGCGTTCCTTATAAGTGTGGAAATCACAGAACCAAGGCTCGATCACATTGCTTTTGGGTGGGATCGTATACGATGCTCTCTGCTCTGTGATGTAAGTGCGAATGGACTTTGTTCCGTATGCTTTATCGCCCAGAATGTTGCTGCCGGAAATATTCACTTCCGAAAGCAAATCAATGGCGGCACTGGCATCAAAGATGTTTCCGCCGGTAAGCAGAAAGTGGACGGATTCCCTAAAGCATCCACAATAGCGTGGATTTTTGTAGTCTTTCCACCATGACTTACACCGATAAACTGGTGATTTTCCGAATTTACAGCCCCTTTTTTGCACCCGCACTCTGCGGATGCGCTTTGATGCTCGTATTGTCAATACACAGGTTCTCATAGTCTGCATCCGCACCTAAATTCCCCAAAAATTCTACTATACAACCCCAAAGGCAATCGGGTCCAGGGATAACCGCTCCATAATTTCTCTTTGCGTTTTGGTCGGCGGATTCAACAAACGGCAGTTGGATTCATGATGCGCAGAATGGATAAGTTTTACTTTATCCAATTCTAACAGTATCTTTTGAAACGTAAATTTGTGCTCGCTCATATAATCGTTCAGCTGGTTTTGCATATAGGTCCCCACGATCAGTGCTATAAACGCAACAAACAATTTCCCTTCGGCCACTTCATCGCTCTGCGCATACAGCCTTCGCATATCAATATCGTTCTTTAAATTGTCAAAGCTTTTTTCCACCACATCACGGCGGCGGTAGATTTCCAATATTTGCGCTGTCGTTTTCTTAAAATCTGTCTCACCGATCAAGAAGAAGCCGCACCGAGACAACGCCTTATTGATTTCCTCCATGTTACGCCGAAATCCCAGGCCACCGTTCTTTGTCCGGTTGATATAGAAGTATCGCTCATAATGAAGTTTTCGGTCCGGAGGTGTATCCATCCGCGATAACTCTTTTTCCTGCCGCTCTATTTCTTCATACAATCGTTCACTTTCCGCGGTTGCCTTATAGGGATCGTAGTACAGGTGTACCCGCATACGGTATCCGTTTTCGGTTACATCATATGCTTTGCCGTATGGCTTCCCTCTGCCAAGATAGCACTCGGCCTGGTTTACAATTTCCGTGCGATGCTTGTCGATCAATTTCACACAGAATTTCATATGGCCGGGAAGTGCTATAATAAAGCGGCATCCTTTTTGCACCAGATACTGCATATTCTCTGCGGAGTAAAATCCCCGATCCATTACAAACCGTGTTTTCCGGCTGGAAATCACTTCGTTGTCCTCGGTCATATACCTCAAATGTGCTTTATCCGGAATGCTTCCGGGATATACACGGTAATATAGCGGAAGTTTGCTTTCCTCCCCGAAATACATTCCCACATTGACCTGGGGCAGCTTTTCTTTATCCCGGTTATATCCCCACTCCAGACTCTCCATATTCTTTCCGTAGGAGGGAATAGACGTAACATCGTATGCCAGATACTCTGTATTCTTCTTCCGTTTCATCCAATCGTTAAAAAAGCTTATCCGCTCATTTTCCGTGATGCCACTAAACAGTCTGCTGATCCCAGCACTGGTCAGGTGATTGCCTCCAAAGGTCACAGTTTTCTCCATCCAATCCGGCAAATAATACATAACATTGCCCCGCAGCATCATATAATGGGCTATTGTCAGGATTTCTTTTGCTCGTTCCTGTCCAAAATGTTTTTCCAGCAGTTTCCCCATGCCAAGAATCTCACTGATTCCGGAAAATGACGCATATGTCCCACAACTGCGAACAAATGCAGGAACTTCAATCTGCTTTTTCTTTGTCTACCTCCTTTTTCTCCTGCGACAGAATACCGTCAATCACATCGCCGTTGAGCTTGCCGTCCTTGTCCAGCTCCCGCATTTTCTGTGCCT
>ERZ1026854.1159-NODE-1159-length-17246-cov-6.349194_pt1 | contig 17246 bp, 11 predicted proteins | sample MGYA00380157_ERZ1026854 | MGnify/ENA primary metagenome ERZ1026854 (study PRJEB33269, sample SAMEA4719793) | human gut metagenome | biome: human-associated habitat; feature: organic feature; material: feces | place: Cameroon | collected 2013-10 ...
TTGTGCAATTTGTCAATCAAAAATCTTGTATGCACTATTTGACCCCAACATCATCCTATGAATTAAAAATATCCCTCATCTGTCCATATGAAAAGATGAGGGATACATAACCAATGTGTCATGCCTCTAACATACTCCATTAACCAAGCTATTTATAGCTTTTATGCATCAAAGTGAATTCCTGCCAGCAGGGAACCAAGGCTGGTGCCGGTGGATTCTGTATCTGTGTATTTTTCTAACTCTTCCTCTGCAACGCCCTCCGTGTCGACCATTTCCTCCTGCAGTGCTTTCATGCTGAGACTGATCTTATTGTCATTGGTGTTAACAACTTTGACTTTTACTTTCTGGCCCTCTTTTAGTACTTCAGATGGCTTTTTGATCCGGCGTTCACAGATCTGCGAAATGTGTACCAGACCGCTCAGTCCGTTTCCAAGGTTGATAAATGCGCCGTATGGCATCAGTGTCTCAACCGTTCCTTCCATAACGGTTCCCGGTACGATCATTGAGATCTTGTGATTGCGCTCCTCCGCTTCCACTTCTCTTGCCACTGCCTTGCCGGATAAAACCAGTTTTTCTCTTTCTGCATCCACAGTGATCACGCGGACTTCGATCTCTTTTCCGATCCATGCATCGGTATCTTCCACATAGTCAAGTGTGATCTGGGATGCCGGAATAAATGCACGGATGCCTTCCAGATAGGTGACAACGCCGCTCGGCACGCTCTCTTTGATGCGGACTTTTACCGTTGTCTCATCTTCCATCATCTGTTTTAATTTATCCCATGCGAGCAGATCATTTGCTTCCTTTTTGGAAAGTACGATATTTCCGGCGCCATCGTCTGTCTGTACCACAGTTGCCTCGATCACATCTCCCTTATGTATCTGCTCCATTACATTAAAATCAGGATCGTTGCTTAAGTCAGCAACTTTGATAATGCCCTGCGCATAATATTTTAAATCCAGAGTCACTTCCTCTTCATTTACGTCAATGACTGTACCGGAAATGATATCTCCCTCGTTAATTCTGCGGAAAGAGGCTTCCAGTTCCTCTTTGTAGTCGTCCATTGTTTCCATCTTGTTATCCTCCCATTTGTTAATTCTAATACCTGCAAAACTCATCCACATTTTCTGAAATTGCGAGAGACTGACACATGAAACGAAGGTACGCTTCCGCTGCGTGTCGCTCGCAACGGATACTAAGTGACCAAAATACGGTCACTAAGTACCGGCGGCTCCCCAGCACCTTCTTATTCATTTGTCAGTCTCTCGCAATAGCTCCACATTTTGATGAGTTTTGCAGAGATCTACATTTTCTAAACGGTATTATAACATATCAGTCCCTAAAACAAAATGACAACTTTGAAGAGGTCACCGTCGACCTCAACGTGGAACTCACCGCCCTGCGCCTCAGTAAAACTTTTTGCGATCGCAAGTCCAAGTCCGGAACCTTCTGTATTTCTCGAACTGTCACCACGCACAAACCGTTCTGTAATCTCATCTCCACTGATATGTATTTCATCCGCAGACATGTTTTTTAAGATGATCTCGACAATGGATGCTTTTTTTCGCACCTCCAGGTAAACCCTGCTGTTTGGCATCGCATATTTGACCACATTGACAAACAGGTTCTCAAAAATACGGTAAGTCTTTTGATTGTCTAACATCAACAGCACTTTTTCTTCCGGTACATTCCACCGAAGTTCGAGTCCCCGTTCTTTCATCTTATCCACATGTTCAATACTGACCTGTTTGATCAGATTTACGACGTCGAGTTCCATCTTATTCAATACAATATTGTTACTGTTTGCCTTGCTGACTTCAAAGAGATCCTCAATCAACACCTTAAGACGCAGTGATTTACGCTCTAATGTATCAATATAAGAATTTCTTTCTTCCTCCGTAATATCTTCTTTTTTCAGCAGCTCAATATAAGTCGTAATCGCAGTGAGCGGTGTTTTTAAATCATGGGAAACATTTGTGATCAGTTCCGTTTTCATCCGCTGGCTTTTCACTTCTTCCTCCACCGCTTTTTTCATGCCGGTCTGGATCTGTGCCAGTTCATCCCGAAACGGATTAAATACGCCAAAATCTCCCCGGATTTCCTGATCAAGATTGCCGTCTGCGATTGTCTGCATGGCACCTAACATAGCATGATAATCTTTATTGATTCTCTCATAATGCTTGCGTATGATAAAAAATAAAACGATCGAATAAACTGCCAGTGCCCCGATTCCAAAGAACCAGAACAGCGAACAGATGGCAAGTGCTACAAAATTTATAACTACGATCTTTAGGATCAGCTTTGTCGACTTGTCACTGAAATCAAGGTGTGTGATTTCTCCGGAAAGTTTCTCCCATCCCTCTCTGATTCCGCTGTCCAGCTTTTTAAACTGTCTTTTGATCCATGGAAAAATCTGATAAAACAGGCTGTATTTCCGGATATACTCCCAGAGACCTGCTGATAATAAAGGTTCAAACAGATATGCCGTCACAAACCACATTGCATAGATCAGCCATAAAATTCCAACCACAGTAAGCACACTGATCGTAACATCATAGACCTGCCCCTCCATCAGCTCATCCATCACAGCCGCAAAAGAATCAAATCCATAGGACCAGGTAAGTTCCACAAAATAATCCTTCAGACAAAGTCCACAGATTACTCCGGCAATTCCAAGTTCGGCCGCGTAAGCATGCATTTTCCCGTCGTTTAAAACATTCCCACCAGCTTTTTTCCCCGTCATCAGGAACATAAATACAATCACAGCTGCGATGGATATTCCATATAAAGGAAGTGCACCGGCATTTCCATACGCATTTAACTTTTCTAAATAATTTTCCTCTTCATCGCTGCCATAATCATAAAGAAGATTTTTGGATGCATCCTCTCTTTTTATACCGATCACAAACGTAATGTTTTCCGGTCCTTTTAACACCGGCATTGACGCTGTATCAAAATATTCTTCCAGATTACTTTTTATCGACTCACTCCGCTCTACCTTTCCAAGGGACTTTACCAGAAGATCTCCACTGTTTTCCCTGTCCGAAAGAAGCGGTATCACTTCCATTGCTCCAACTTCATTAAATTTTACTGCAAACAGATCACTGTAATACTGTGACAATTCGCTGACGTCCCGCTCGTCTCCATAGATCGCATTTTCCAAATTCTGTGTTGTATTCTTAAGTGTATTTCCATCTTCGGACTCCATAACGCAGTAATCAATCTGGGAACGGATTTTTTCAAACTGACTGCTCCACTCATCCAGCACCGATAATATTTCATTATTGGTTGCCTGCTCTAACTGAGCCTGCGACTCCCATCTTTCATTTTCATCTTCTTTTGCATTCCCATAAGATGCAATATAAAGATCTGTCGCTGACACCTCCGCCTCGCTTTTCTGATTCTGGTATTCTAAATCGAGCAGATAAAATCCCTCATACAAAATCTTCAGAAACTGCGTTTTGACCTGTGTATCATTTTCTGTCTCATTCCTCGCCGCTTCCACTTCTTTTATCCATTCCGCACCCCTGCGGTTGATCCCCGGATAGCATAGAAAATTGATGACCGATAAAACAAGCAGAAATACTGCAATTATTATAATTTTCGCCTTACGGCTGTTTTTCCATTTTATATCCAACGCCCCACACCACCTTTAAATATTTTGGTTCTCTCGGATTAATCTCAATCTTATCCCTGATATTTCTCACATGCACCATGATCGTATCTGTATTGATTGCTTTCTCATTCCAGACACGCTCATAAATTTCGTCTGCCGAATAAACCCTTCCCGGATTTTTCATCAGAAGTGCTAAAATCTTAAACTCAATTGGTGTCATTTTCACCGGTTTTCCATCTACAAATACTTCCACTGTATCCTCATTCAACTCGATCCCGCCAATGACATGCACCCTGTCATTTTCTTTTTTTGCCTGTCCTTTATTGTTGAATTTTGTATATCGTCTGAGCTGGGAATTAACGCGCGCCATCAACTCCAATGGTGTAAACGGTTTTGTCACATAATCGTCTGCACCAATGTTCAGCCCGATCACTTTATCTGTTTCCTCCGATTTTGCTGAAAGCATAATGACAGGAAAATCATGATGTTCTCTGAGTTTTAAAGTCATTGTTACACCGTCCATGCGCGGCATCATGATATCCACGATCGCAAGATGTATCTCTTTGCTCTCAATAATCTCTAATCCTTCCACACCGTCTGCTGCCTTATACACATTATAATTCTGGCTTTTTAAAAATATCTCGATTCCATCACGGATCTCTTTGTCATCTTCAACGATTAAAATATTGTACTGTTCCATTATTTTTGTCTGTGTGAAAGATTTTCACACTTCTCCCCTTTTCTTTCTGTGCCGCAGATGTTCCTTTTTGCCACACTTCCTATCAGTATATCATTTACCTTTTCAAAATGAAACAAATCTTATGTTATTTCCGGCACACCTGAATTATTTCTGCTCTTATCCTCCTTTGTGTATTATCTTACCTTCCGAATGCAAAGAACGCCCGCAGAAAAAAATAAAGATTTTCAAAAGATTTCCTTTACATTTTTCTTATTTCTGCAAAATTCTCTTTTTTCCTCTATATTTTTTTGCATTTCATTGATAAGAGTGTTACAATACGAATGTTATTAAATTTTTGAGGAGGTTTACTTATGAACAAGAAAACAACAGGAATCGTTTCCTACATCACACTCATCGGCTGGCTGATCGCATACTGTGCCGGTGATAAGGAAGGTGCAAAATTCCATCTGAATCAGTCACTGGTATTATTACTTGCATCACTGATCAACGGTATCATCATTTCACGTATTCCGGTTTGCGGATGGGCTGTCAGCAGCATTCTCTCCCTTGTATTCTTTATCTTCTGGATCATGGGATTAGTATATGCCTGCAAAGAGGAAGAAAAGGAGCTTCCGCTTATAGGAAGTATTAAGATTTTAAATTAAATTATCTTTTCAGAAAGAATGTTTATGACAATAGAATGTATGCTTTGTAAACATTGTATTGTCATGAAAAAAGAACCCCGGCGTGGGAATGTCATCTTAACCTTATGACATTCCCATATGGGGTTCTTTTTATGTTCACAGATCTGCCTGTAAAAACAGGCAGTCCGCTATTTCACACATATTCTTTATACCTCTACGGTAATTTTGTCTAAGTGCCAGATATCATCCACATACTCCTGGATTGTACGGTCAGATGAAAATTTACCGGCATGTGCGATATTTAAGATTGCACTCTTTGCCCAGCCTTCCTCATCTTTGTACGCTTCCATGACACATTTCTGTGCGTCTGCATAGGAACGGAAGTCTTTTAAGATGAAATAAGTATCTGCAAATTGTGTACACTGTGTGTTGAGCAGTGAATTATAAAGATCACGGAACAGTTCCGGATCATTCGGTGAGTAGAATCCGTTGATGAGCTGCATCAGTACCTTACGGATATCCTGATCCGTATTAAAGATCTGCATCGGATCATAATCACGGTTTCTCTCATGAGCGATGACTTCATCGGAACTCATACCGAAAATAAATGCATTTTCCTTGCCGACTTCCTCTACGATCTCAACGTTGGCACCATCCATCGTTCCGAGTGTCAGCGCACCATTTAACATAAACTTCATATTACCGGTTCCGGATGCTTCCTTACTTGCAGTAGAGATCTGTTCGCTGACATCTGCTGCTGCAAAGATCCACTCTGCGATCGATACTCGGTAATCTTCGATAAATACAACTTTAATCTTGCCGTTAATGCTTCTGTCGTTGTTGATGACATCCGCTACATTGTTGATCAGCTTGATCGTAAGTTTGGCATTCTTGTAACCAGCTGCTGCTTTTGCACCGAAAATAAAAGTTCTCGGATAGAAATCCATATCCGGATGCTCTTTTAATTCATTGTACAGATACATGACATGTAAAATATTCAGTAACTGACGTTTATACTCATGCAGACGTTTTACCTGTACGTCAAAGATGGAACGCGGATCTACTTCGATACCGTTATGCTCTTTGATGTATTTTGCAAGACGCAGTTTGTTCTGATATTTGATATTCATGAACTCCTGCTGTGCTTTTTTATCGGTTGCATAGATCGCCATCTTCTCAATATGGGACAGATTTGTAATCCAGTCGTCACCGATATGTTCACTTACCCAGTCTGCAAGAAGCGGATCGCCATGCATCAGGAATCTACGCTGTGTGATTCCATTCGTCTTGTTGTTGAATTTCTGTGGGAACAGCTCATAGAAATCGTGAAGCTGCTCGTTCTTTAAGATCTCCGTGTGAAGTTTTGCCACACCATTTACGGAATATCCTGCTGCGATCGCAAGATGTGCCATTTTTACCTGACCATCGTAAACGATTGCCATACGTGCAACTTTACCGTTATCTCCCGGAAACTCTGCCTGGATCTGTAAAATAAATCTGCGGTTGATCTCCTCAACGATCTGATAGATACGCGGAAGCAGTCTTGAGAAGATCTCGATCGGCCATTTTTCAAGTGCTTCTGCCATGATCGTGTGGTTTGTGTATGCACAGGTCTTTGTCGTGATCTCCCATGCCTCATCCCAGCTTAATCCCTCTTCGTCAAGTAAAATACGCATCAGCTCTGCCACTGCAACGGTCGGATGTGTATCATTTAACTGGAATGTTACTTTCTCCGGCAGCTTATGGATATCGTCATGATGCTTTTTGTAACGTGCTAATGCACGCTGTACACTTGCAGATACGAAGAAATACTGCTGTTTTAAACGAAGTTCTTTTCCCGCGATATGGTTATCATTCGGATAAAGTACCTCGACTAAGTTGCGGGCAAGATTTTCCTGCTCCACGGCTTTGTGATAATCACCTTTATCAAAGGAGTCTAATTCAAAGCACTCCATCGGCTCTGCATCCCAGATCATTAACGTATCTACCACATGGTTGCCGTAACCTACGATTGGCATATCATACGGCACTGCCAGTACAGACTGGTAATTTTCCTGTACAAAGCGTGTTTTTCCATCCTCCGTCATCTCTGCACGGACATAACCGCCAAATTTGACTTCATAGGAATACTCCGGCCGGCGAAGTTCAAACGGATATCCATTCTTTAACCAGTTGTCCGGCACTTCCACCTGAAAACCGTCTTTGATCTTCTGTTTGAACATACCATAACGGTAACGGATACCGCAGCCGTAAGCTGCGTATCCCAACGTTGCCAGAGATTCCATAAAGCAGGCTGCAAGACGTCCGAGTCCACCATTTCCAAGTGCCGGATCCGGCTCCTGATCCTCGATCTCGTCAAGGTTTAAGCCGATCTCCTCAAGCGCCTCTTTTACCTCTTTATACATTTTTAAATTGATCATATTATTGCCAAGCGCACGACCCATTAAAAACTCCATGGACATGTAATAAACCATCTTTGGATCCTGTTTGTCAAACGCTTTCTGTGTTGCAAGCCAGTCATCAATAATGACATCCTTTACCGTATAGGAAACCGCCTGAAAAATTTCCTGCTGTGACGCTTCCTCTAACGTTTTGCGGTAAAGATTTTTTACATTTTCCTTTACATCCTCAATAAACTCTTCCTTGTTGAAAACATTTTCCTTCATCTAGTTTTCTCCTTTTTTGACTCCAAGAAATACTTTTTCCCCATTGATGTTCCATTCCTTGCAGTAGATTCCGTTTTCTCCGTAGTCAAAAGAATCAGCTTCTGCTACAACTTCAGTACCTAAAACATCACCCATGATGTTTTTACCGTACTTATTAAAGATATCGGCTACTTTTTCATCTGCATGATAGTAAATGGAAATTTTATCCATAACCTCAAATCCGGCTTCCTTACGCATCGTCTGGATCTTACTGATCAGTTCACGGACAAATCCTTCCTCTACCAGTTCCGGTGTCAGGTTCGTATCAAGCACAACCGTTACCGTATTATCTCCTTCCGTTACATAACCTTCCATCTGTGTCATTGTGATCAAAAGGTCTTCCTCGGAAAGTTTTACATCATCACTGACTGAAGGCAGCGCAAGCACACCGTTTGCCTTTAATTCAGCCATTGCCTTGTTTCCGTCTAACTCTGCAAGTGCTTTCTGGATCTGTCCTAAGAACTTGCCGTATTTCGGTCCTACGGTGCGAAGCTGTGGTTTGAACGTATAACTTGTGTATGCGCTGACATCCTCTGTAAAGTTTACTTTCTTCACATTCAGCTCATCCTCGATGATCTCTACAAAGTACTCCGATAAAACATTCGGTGCTTTGACATACATATTTCCGATTGGCTGACGGTTCTTGATGTTCGCAGAGTTACGGCACGCACGGCCCATAACAACGATCTTTAAGACCTCATCCATATTTTTCTCTAATTCTTTGTCGATCCATGCCTCATTGACAGCCGGGAAATCGCACAGATGGATACTCTCCGGTGCCTCTGTATTGATGGAACGTACCAGATTCTGATAAATCTCCTCTGTCATGAACGGAATCATCGGTGCGGCAGCTTTGCAGATCTCAACCAATGCAGTATAAAGTGTCATATATGCATTGATCTTATCCTGCTCCATGCCTTTTGCCCAAAAACGGTCACGGCTTCTTCTGACATACCAGTTACTCATATCATCCACGAACTCATCAAGTACTTTTGCAGCTTCCGGAATACGGTAATTTGCAAGGTTCTCATCGGTTCCCTTGATCGCGGAATTCAGTTTTGACAGCAGCCATTTATCCATCACGGATAATTTTTCATAATCCAATGTATATTTCGTTGCATCAAACTGATCGATGTTTGCATACAGTACGAAGAATGCGTAGGTATTCCACAGGGTACCCATGAATTTACGCTGTCCTTCCTGTACTAATTTACCGCTGAAACGCTTCGGGATCCACGGTGCACTGCTCGTATAGAAATACCAGCGGATCGCATCTGCGCCGTAAGTCTCTAATGCATCGAACGGATCCACTGCATTTCCCTTGGACTTACTCATCTTCTGTCCATTTTCATCCTGTACATGGCCAAGAACGATGACATTCTCATACGGAGCCTTGTTAAATAACAGTGTAGACTCTGCCATCAGAGAATAGAACCATCCTCTTGTCTGGTCAACTGCCTCGGAGATAAATTTCGCCGGGAACTGTTTTTCAAATACGTCTTTGTTCTCAAACGGATAATGATGCTGTGCAAATGGCATTGCTCCGGAATCGAACCAGCAGTCGATAACTTCCGGTACGCGGTGCATTTCTTTGCCGCAATCCGGGCATTTAAAGGTCACTGCATCAATATACGGACGATGAAGTTCTACCTTTGCATCCTCCGGATTTCCGCTTCTCTCTGCGAGTTCTGCGCGGCTTCCGATGCACTCCTGATGTCCACACTCACACTCCCATACCGGAAGTGGTGTTCCCCAGTAACGGTTACGGGAAATACCCCAGTCCTGGATGTTCTCAAGCCAGTCACCGAAACGTCCTTTTCCGATGGAATCCGGAATCCAGTTTACGGTGTTATTGTTGCGGATCAGGTCATCTTTGACTGCAGTCATCTTGATAAACCAGGATTCTCTTGCGTAGTAGATGAGTGGTGTGTCACATCTCCAGCAGTGTGGATATTCATGCTCAAATTTTGGAGCATCGAATAACAGTCCTTTCTCATCGAGATCTTTTAATACCATAGGATCTGCTTTCTTTACGAAAACACCGGCATACGGTGTCTCTTTGGTCAGCTCACCTTTTCCGTCTACAAGCTGTACGAATGGAAGGTCATATTTTCTTCCGACAGCGGCATCATCTTCACCGAATGCAGGAGCGATATGAACGATACCGGTACCGTCTGTCATGGTTACATAAGTATCACATACGATGTAATGCGCTTTTTTGTGCTGTTTTTCAATGATCTCTTTTGCACAGTCAAACAACGGCTCATACTCTTTGTACTCTAAGTCGCTTCCTTTGTAAGTCTCTAATACTTCGTATGCCTTTGTTCCCTCCGGTGCATCCTTGTCAGGCAGTTTGCCAAGAACTGTGTCAAGCAGTGCCTCTGCCATATAATAGGTATATCCGTCAACCGCTTTTACTTTGCAGTAAGTCTCATCCGGGTTCACACAAAGTGCAACGTTAGACGGCAGTGTCCAAGGGGTTGTGGTCCATGCAAGGAAGTACGCATCCTCTCCGATTACCTTGAAACGTGCAACAGCAGAACGCTCTTTGACGGTCTTATAACCCTGTGCAACCTCCTGGGAGGATAACGGAGTACCACAGCGTGGGCAGTAAGGAACGATCTTGAATCCTTTGTACAACAGATCTTTGTTCCAGATTTCTTTTAATGCCCACCATTCGGACTCGATGAAATTGTCGTCATAGGTAACGTATGGATTGTCCATATCTGCCCAGAAGCCAACGGTCTTTGAGAAATCTTCCCACATTCCTTTGTATTTCCATACAGATTCCTTACATTTTTTGATGAAAGGCTCCATACCGTATTCTTCGATCTGCTCTTTTCCATTTAATCCAAGAAGTTTCTCGACCTCAAGTTCTACCGGCAGTCCGTGTGTATCCCATCCTGCTTTACGCGGAACGAATTTACCTTTCATAGTCTGGTATCTCGGAATCATATCTTTGATCGTACGTGTCTCCACATGACCGATATGCGGCTTGCCGTTTGCAGTTGGCGGGCCGTCATAAAAGGTGTATGTTTCTCCTTCTTTGCGGTGTTCCATACTCTTTTTAAAGATGTCATTGTCATTCCAGAACTTTTCGATCTGTTTTTCTCTGTCTACAAAGTTCAGATTCGCATCAACTTTTTTATACATTGTTAACCTCCATTGTCTTAAACGATAGATTGCACACTATGTGACCAAAACTATCGTTATAAATAAAAATGCCCTCGTCCTGTATATAGGACGAGGGCTTAGATACTTCGTTATACCACCTGATATACAAATGTACGCGGAAATATAAACTCCGGATACACGCTCCCTGTAACGCAGGAAATGCGTCAGCGCTTACTCTGTCCCGGATAACCTCTGCTTTGATTCTCCGGATCATTTCAGACTGCAGCTTGGAAGTGATCTTCATTCAACAGATACTCGTACCGGTTTCCACCTGCTCCGGCTCTCTGTCTCTTTCCCTGATGAACTACTGTCTTCGTCATTGCCTTTTGCATATATAGGACAGTATAAAACGGCAGCTTTGGGTTGTCAAGCACGCATTCAGGCTTTTTTTATCTTCGCTTTACTGCTTAAACCACTCTTTTTCAGCAGCTTTTGATAAGCATTCATTTTTTTTGCCGGCACTTTGACTGTAACATTTGATTTTACACCCTTAAAGACTTCTTTTCCTATACTCTTTAATTTTTTTGAGTCTACTTTTACAGTCTGCAGCTTACTGCAATTTTTAAATGCTTTATAACTGATTTTTGTAATATCTGCTCCAATTGTAACATTTTTTAATTTTTTACAGCCTTCAAATGCTGATTTGTTAATTGTTTTGATATTTTTTCCAATTGTGACATCCGTGATTTTGGTGTTTTTATAAAAAGCTTTGGAAGAAATGGATGTTACCTTAAGTTTCACACCGCCAATCTTTACTTCTTTGGGTACTGTTACTTTTGTTACGTTTTTCTTCGCAAGTCCGATCAGGGCTGCCTCTTTTGCGGATGTCACCTGATATCTGTAATTTCCGACACTGGCTTTCGTTCCCCCTGCAAGGCAGATCTGAAAAGATACTGTTTTTGTTCCGGTATAATTTCCAGTTCCCCGGACAGTATAATCTGCCACACCACAATTGATGTTATTCCGATAATTTACAAATGAAAAATCTGACCTTCCAATTTTTACATTACCATAATAAAGCACAGGTGCTGGTGTCAGTTTTTTCCCTGTGTATTTTAATACAGGTGATTTTGCTGTCACATCCGCATCACCAAGATTTTTTGGCACGATCCTGTAAATAATCTCTTTTGTTCCATAACAGGTTCCGGTTCCTGAGATCACTGCGGTTACCGTTCCTGCGTTTGTGTGATCTCCATCAATTTTTACGATATAATCTGTACCGGCAGCCATTGTATTTCCATTTACCCCTGTTTTTACCGTAAATACCGGTTCAATCGCCGCGCCGGTGTAGGTCTGGTCTGCAACTGGATCCACAACTGCATTTTCCATATTATAAACAATCTTAAATTCCACGGTCTTGCTTCCCGTATAGTTACCTGTTCCGGTCACTGTATAGTTTGCAGTTCCGCAGTTTACATTATTATTGTATGCAATATCTGAAAAATCTGCCATACCAAGTATTTTATTTCCATAAGAAATGTTCGGTTCCGGCTTTAATTCTGCTCCGGTATAATCAAGCTGTACTGATTCTGCTGTCACATCTGCATCACCAAGATTTTTTGCCTGAATACTGTATGTAAACTCTTTCGTTCCACGATAGGTTCCGATGCCTGTAAAACTTACTTTTACCTCTCCTGCATTCGTATGGTCGCCCTCATAACTTACCGTGTAATCAGTACCTTTTACCAGCGTTTTCCCGGTCTCTTTTCCTGTAATCTTAAAATCCGGCTCTACCGGACTGCCCGTATAGGTCAGATTTCCATCCGTCTGTACCGTTACTTTATCCATGTTATAATAATTCGCTGCCGTATAGGATGTCTCTGCCCCGCCATATGTAACCGTAATTGTCTGGGAGCCGCTCTTTATTGCGGAATAACCGCTGATCTTACAGTCAGATACTGCGACAAGAGCCTGCGCCGGATCTGTACCTGATGTAAAATCTGCCAGCACTTCAAGTCCCTCTGTCGAAAAATCATCACCGTAAAAATATTCTGTCTTCGGTAATTTCTGGATCGTCAGCCTGTCCGTAAAACGGTTGAAACGGTAACGAGAAGAATCCGGATAATGCGCTTTCATATAGTTTTCTACCGCCCCTTCCGGCTCTGCACAGACAGTCAGATCATTCTGTCCATAAAATGCTCCATCTGCTATGACTGTATCCTTATTATAAAATTTTACCATTTCAAGCGCATACGCATTTGAAAAACAGGAACTAACGATACTGGTACAGCCTGCCGGAATCGCAATGCTTTTTAATACCGTACAATAATTAAAACTTGATCCAATACTCTTCAGGCTGGAATTTTTACCGAATGTAACTGTCTGTAATGACTCGCAGTTCATAAAAGCCGCATCTTTTATCTCTGTACACTGATCCGGTATCGCGATCTCTGTCAGTTTTGTTTCACGGAGTGCACTATCCCCAATAACTTCGCAGGTGGATGGCAGAGTAATCTCTGTCAATCCGCTTGCATAAAAGACACTATCAGCAAGCTGTGTTGTTCCATCCGGGATGGTAAGACTCTTTAATGCCTTGCATTCCCTGAATGCCTCTTTTCCGATCGAAATTGCAGACGATGTATCAATTACAGATAACAGAGCACATCTCCGGAATGCATTTTCACCGATCTGTGTTACATTTCCTGCTCCCTCTACCTTCTTTAGAAGTTTGCAATCCTGAAACGCACAGGTTCCGATCGTCTTTACCGTATCCGGCAGGATCACTTCCGTCAGATTATTATATCGAAACGCATCCTGACCGATCGCAACGATTGTCTTTCCCTGAAAAACCGCTGTGAGGTTAACAACACTGGCTGTTCCCTTATACTTTACAATAGTCAGTGCATCATCCGTCCCGGATGTCTCAAATTGCGACTCGATTGCCTCCGCCGTACTGTAAATCTCATCTGACTGTTCTGTCTCCATGACAGCCTTAGGTACTTCAGCCGCATATGCAGTGGAAGTACTTCCCAGACACAGCAATATCCCTGTCAAAAGAAGACAGCCTCCTATTTTTTTCTTAACATTTTCCCTTCTCCTTTACCTGCCTTTATAATTTTTTCGGTACCGTATCAATCCGTCCGATTTCTGCAATCAGCCGTTCTTTGATCTTTGATACTAAAAGCTGTGCCTCCCTGTCGTCCCCGGTAAACGGCACAAAGCCGCCTGCCATCGCCGCATGACCGCCACCGCCGCCGATTCCTTCTAATGCATGGGCTGTGATCTTCCCTGCATCATAGATCTTTTTTTCACTCCGGACAGACAGCTTGATCCCCTCATCATTTCTGGAATACACCACGGAAAATTCCACCGTCACAAGTGCCAGCATAAAATCAGATACACTTGCAACCAATGCACCCGGACAATTTTTGCCTGCATTCGCAAAACTGACATGCCCATAAACCTCGATGCTTGAGATTGCCTGCGAATATGCCATCAGATCTTCAAAATACAGATTGCTATTCTGGAGCATATGGATCACTTCCTGATCACATAAATCAAACATCCGGTATATCATCTCAATATCCAGCTTTGATACACCGCGCGACAGATTCATGGTATCCATGCGTATCCCATAAGTCAGTGTCGTCGCAATCCTGCGATCCATTGGAATCTCATTCTCAAAAAAATACTGCGCTACGATCGTTGCACAGGCACCCACCCCCGGACGGATGTCCTTAAACCGGTATGAAAACTTTTCATTTTCGGGATGATGGTCAATGCAGATGATCTCATCCCCCGTAATATCTATGATATTGGAATTGCCTTTTTGTGCATCCACAAGGATCACTTCATCCTCATTTGTTAAAATTTTGCCGAGATCTTCCACATTCAGAAGCTCAATGTTCATCAGTTCCCGCAGCTTATCTGTGCTGTAACGGTCTATTTTCCCTTTATAACAGATCGCCGAAGAAATGCCATTGTGCTTTAATAACTCCTGTATGCCAAGCGCACTTGCGATCGCATCCGGATCCGGGAAATTATGTGTCTGGATATACACATGTTTTCGGTTGATCTGCCCAAGTAACTCATCTAATTTCGTCATAATGTATGATTTCCTCTATTGCTGACCGGCAAAATATTTTTCTGCCACCTTTTTTGTCACAAGTTCTGAAAATGCCAGGATCTTATGCTGTGCTTCCGGAACACTTCCAAAACCATATGCAGCATGTATAAATCCGACTCCCGCTTTTTTGCTGGCATCATAATCGCCCTGGATATCGCCCACATATACCGCCTCATCTAAATGATTACGGTCTGAAAGAAGTCTGATATTATCTCCCTTCTGTAAAAGATTATTGCCGTAACATTCAATATCTGAAAAATAATCCCAGAAATGATAGTGATCTAAAAATGCCTCAATGTAACCTTTCTGACAATTACTTACAATATAGAGTTCATAGTTCTTTTTTAATTCTTTGAAAGTATCCTCAAGATCCGGGTACAGCACGCCGCCGTGCTCTCTTAAATAATCATTTTCTATCCTGCAGCACTCTGCTAAAAGTGTCTCCTGTTCTGTACTGTCAAGTTCCGGGAATAACAGCTTTGCGATCACATCCATGGTTTTTCCCATAACGCCCTTGATATCTGCTTCCGTGAGTACCTTATTTATCCTTCCATCCTGACGGATCGCTTCGTTCCAGGATTTTGCCACATTGTCTGCGGAATCCCAAAGTGTACCGTCCATGTCAAAAACAATTCCCTGTTTTTTCATAGCAATCTCCATTCCTGTCTGTGAAAAATCCGATCTTTCAATCTGATCTGTGTTTTAACTACAAATTAATTTAGCGGTTTTATTTTTCCATTAAATAATCCAAATTATATATGTCGGCATATTTTCTCTCAAAATAACGAACCAGCGGCTCTGCTGATACTTCTTTTCCACATACATTTGCGATCACTTCTTTTGGTGTACGCGTACTGCCGTACCAGTGGATTTTTTTATTCAGCCATTTTGTGATTTCTGAAATTTTTCCCTCTTTTAAAATTTCATCGACCGGTCCTAACTCTTTTTCCAGTTCCTCTAAGTACATGCCATCATAAATGCTTCCTAAAAGATAACTTGGAAAATAACCAAAGGAACCGTCTGACCAGTGCATATCCTGCAGGATTCCCTCTGCATCATTTGTCGGAACAATATCTAAATATTCTTTCATTTTCTGATTCCAGAGTTCCGGGAGTTTCGCAACCGGAACATTGTCCCGGAAAATTGCCTTTTCCATTTCATAACGCAGTATAATATGAAAACAATAGGTCACCTCATCTGCCTCCGTACGGATCAGACTGTTTCTGACATGATTGATCTCATGGTAAAACTCATCCAGTGAAATGTCTTTCATCTGTGGCATCAGTTCCTGCACTTTCTCATAAACAGGAATCCAGAAGTTCTTATTCCGTCCTAAAATATTCTCATAAAAACGGGACTGACTCTCATGTACGCCCATATAGCGGCAGCTTCCGGCAACTGTATTATCGTATTCCGGATTGACATTCTGCTCAAAAATCGCATGACCGCCTTCGTGAATGGCAGAAAACATGGCAGAGACCGGATCATTCTCATAATAATGATTTGTCACGCGAACGTCCTTAGATGAAAAGTTCAGTGTAAACGGATGCTCTGTCTCCCCTACCGCACCGGCATCTTTGGAAAATCCGATATAGGAAAGTAAAAGATCCTGCACTTTTCTCTGATCATCCGGATCAAAATAAGCATGGAACTTTGTATCATCCGGCTGTTTTGCAGCAAGTATTTTTTTGACAAGTGGAATCAGCGCCACTTTTAATTCGCTAAACAGACGGTCAATTGTTGCCGAATCCATTCCTTCTTCATATTTATCTAACAATACATCATAAACTTCTTTGCCCGGATCCGTATAACCAGCCATTTCTTTGGTAAGTTTGATCATTTTCTCCAGATGTGGTGCAAAAACAGAAAAATCAGATGCATTTTTCGCCTCTTCCCATGCATTTCCGGATTCCGCCTGTTCACGCACCAGCACTTCATAACGGTCCTTTGGAATCCTTCTGTCTTTTTCCATATCGCACTGCATGCGTTTTACAATAAATTTCATCGTATCTGACAATTTTTCAAATTCTTCCGGTGTCTTTAATGTCTCTAACATGCCGTAAAGTTCATCCGAAGTCGACATTTTAAAGCTTTCTGTGGAAAAATAGGTCAGTGCATCAATATGTCCTTCCTGTCCCAGTTTCGGTGCACAGGTTCTCATGTCCCAGTAAAGCAGCGTATTAATATGTTCATATTTTTTCATTTTATCGAGATACTGCTCGAATTGTTCTAATGTTTTACTCATAGTCGTCCTCCATTTTAAGAACGACGCCCAGCTGGCGTATTTTATTCCGTTCTTTCTGTTCCATATTAACACACGACAACTGACCTGTCACTTTTTTTTAATATAACCAAAAAGCAC
>ERZ1026854.1166-NODE-1166-length-17179-cov-4.171747_pt1 | contig 17179 bp, 16 predicted proteins | sample MGYA00380157_ERZ1026854 | MGnify/ENA primary metagenome ERZ1026854 (study PRJEB33269, sample SAMEA4719793) | human gut metagenome | biome: human-associated habitat; feature: organic feature; material: feces | place: Cameroon | collected 2013-10 ...
AAATTTTTTACACTTCTTTTACTTCTTTATCTCACACGAGCAAAGTGTCACGGTTCCACTCACTTCAAAATTCTGCTCCTCTTTGTTTGCAGGATCATAAGTGGTGCTACCCAGATCCCAATCAACATTTGCTGTTGTAACGCTTGTATCTTCTGTCTCAATGGTAACGGTGGAAGGAAGCCTAAGTGCGTCTGCCGTCTTTGCCGTTCCGTTTGCTGCCGTGACAGATGCGGGTGTCGCAATGTTTTTCAGCTTTGCCTGCGCAGTCGCTGCAAAGGCGTATGTAACGGTAAGATTTCCTTCGGCGTCCTTTGCGGCAGTTGCCGTCTCTCCGTTCACCGTTGCGGTTGTGCTGTCCGCAAATGCATAGCCATCGGCAGCCGTCAGCGTCACACTTGCGGTGTAGCTCTTTCCCCATCCTGCGGGTACATCACCCGGCGTCCATGTCACCGCCGGTGCTGTGCTGCTCACGCCAACTGTTGTGCACTCCGCCGCCGTGTCAAGGTCTTTGCCGCCTTCCGGGGCGTCGATTGCAACCTCTACACTTGAGATTTCTTTCGTCATCGCTATTAATTCGCTTGCATAGTCTGTTTTATAATCGCCGTTGTACTGCTCGTTGAAGATATACAGTGTATCACCGTCATTCATTTTGCCGGAAAGGTCAATCTCTATTTCGCCGCTTGCATCAGTAGCCTTTTCCAGTCTTCCATAATAGGTAACTGTCCCGCTGCTATCTTTGATAAGCGCGGAAATATATTCGCTTTCCCCTGTCGTTGCGCCGGAATAAGAAACATAGGTCTTTGTATCCTCTTTCCGGATCCCCGCGGTAAAGCCACTTCGGCTGCTGTCCAAAAGCGTCAGCTTCCATTCGTAGTTTCCATAATTATATTTGCCAACCACGTCGAAAGCCTCCGGTTTGCCACCCTGAGCAGCGGATATAAAAAGGACGGAGTCCGTATTCAAGTTAAAACAGGGGCGGGTCGCATTTGTATCAGACGCCTTACCATCCGCCTCTGCACCATTAGACGCTATTATTTGCATATAATTTGTACCCCAAACAGTAGTCCAAACACGAGTCCACCAGCTGGCCGGATTTTCGCCCATGTAAGCCATTCGTCTACCCATGTAAGACATGCTATACTTTTCACTTGTAGCTTCGGTCTTGGACAGGAAAAATACTCGCTCTCCCGTCAGTTTATCGCCTGTGTCCCATTTGTCTTGCCTTGTGGTTTGCAAAATGGCGTTAAACTCTGCATTCGTAAAGGCATCCGGTACATTAGTTCCGCTTTCTCCCGAAAAATCCTTACACCACGCCTGTGCATTACTGCCTGCCCAGTCGCAAATTTGTTGACCGGAGGAACTAAAAGTTATCCAGTCCAGCAGTTTCTCTGACAGTAGGAACATGGAGCCACCGGTATATGCATTACCGTTCGCATCCTTATAAGTGTCTCCATTTCCGTTGGTATCAAGCACGCGCCACTCAATAGGGGCACTGTTCCATGTACCATAATAAATCTTACTGCCCTTGGTAATACCACTTACACCAAGCTGTACCACCTTGTCCGTTCCTACCGCTGCAAAAGCTGTTGTCGGCAACATACCGACGATCAAACCTACTGCAACAAGTACAGATAAAATTCCTCTCTTTACTTTCTTTCTCACTGTGTTCATGTAAATCCTCCTCGTAAGTAAGTCTGTCTACATTTTGATTAGGAGTATTATACATCGTACCTTAAGGGACAAGTCAAGTCTCTTGGCCATTTTTTTACATATTTTTTCAGTTTATTTTTTCATCTTGGGATTGAAGATCAGCGCTGCCAGAAGCCCGAAGATCAGTGCGGCACTGCAGCCCACCGCGCCCGCCTTGAAGCCGCCCTGAAACAGTCCCAGAAACCCGGTCTGATCCAGTCCTTCCTTCACGCCCTTCATCAGCACATTGCCGAATCCCAGAAGCGGCACGGACGCCCCGGCTCCGGCATATTCCACAAGGGGCTCATACCAGCCGAACACACTGATCACGGCTCCGAGACACACCAACAACACCATGATCCTTCCCGGAAGCATCTTTGTCTTTTCCATCAGGATCTGCGCCAGCGCACAGATCAGTCCTCCTACCCAGAATGCATTAAAATAATCCATGATCTTTCTCCCTTCCCGGAAATTTGAATCATGGATTATTATGGTTGTTTTTCTTTATTTTATACGCAGTTTAAACCGTTTTTTCCTGCCGCACAAGGTCGCAGATCTCCGCGGCGATGTCCCGAAGCTGCTTTCCCTCGCAGTCCACCGTGATCCCGGCATACCGCTCATAGAGGGGCGTCCTCTCCTCGTAAAGTCCCCGCAGATCCTGTCCCGGCCGCAGCGTCACGCCCCGGGCGTTCAGATCTCCCAGACGCTCCACAAGGGATTCATACGACAGCTTTAAGTATACCACCGTTCCGATTTTTCCAAGATGCTCCATCGCTTCCTGCTCGTAGCACACACTCCCGCCGGTGGCGATCACCGCATACTCCGTATCGAGGGAGGCGTTCACCTCGTTCTCCAGCTTCCAGAAGCCCTCTATGCCGTGCTCCTCAATCAGTTCATGCAAAAGCTTTCCGAAACGCTCCTGAATCACCAGATCGGAGTCCAGAAAACGGTATCCCAGCATCTTCGCCACCACGACGCCCACGGTGCTCTTTCCCGCGCCGGGCATCCCGATCAGCACCAGATTCTTCTTTTTGTCTGACATGGCTGACCTCTTTTTTACAGGTCAAAGGAGGCATGCGCCAGATCCGCGATCACCTCAACCTCGCAGAGCACGTTCTTGGGAAGCGTCTTTACCGCCACGCAGCTTCTTGCGGGATTTCCGATAAAGTAACGGGCATATACTTCGTTGAACGCCGCAAAGTCGTTCATATCCGCCAGAAAGCAGGTGGTCTTTACCACATGGGTATAATCCGCTCCCGCTGCCTTCAGCAGGCCTCCGATGTTTTTCATCACAAGCTCTGCCTGCTGTGTCATATTTTCGCCCTCCACATTTCCCGTAGCCGGGTTGATGGGGATCTGTCCGGAACCGAAGAACAGGTTTCCCGTGATAACGCCCTGGGAATAGGGGCCGATTGCTGCCGGTGCCTTGTCTGTTGAAATTTGTTCGATCATACTCTTTTCCTGCCTTTCCTCTACTCTTCAAACTGCGCCGTAACGTAAAATCCGCGGTCATTTTCCTCGATCGCCGTCACAACGCCCTCCCTTGCAAGCATCCTCTCCCGGAACGGCACGTTCCCCGACATCGCCAACGACGGGTCGATGGTGTAGTAATAGTTGCTGGGCAGCAGGCCCTCCGTCACCGTGACCCTCTGTCCTTCCTGCAAAAGTCCGGGTCTCTCCATTTTAAAAATCATTTCCCGCATGCCAATCCTCACTTTCGATGCTCTGCAAGTCTGATTCTTATTTTAGACGAGTTTCTTCTGAAACGCAAGAGCGATTTGGGCAGATGCATTCAAAGACTTCTCACAAAGACGGCCGATTGATGGCATAGGCGAGAAATCCTGCGCAGGTTCCGAAAGCGTCGCCGGTTGCGCAGGTGCCGTCCCCCTCGTATACGCTCTCGCAGGCAATGCCGTTATCCATAGACATTTTCGTCAGCAGTGAGAGCGCGTGCTGCCTGTCTCCGCATAACAGACTGTTTGCCAGACTCAGTATCCATGGATGTTCCGCATGGGCGCAGCCAATCTCGTCAATGTAGCATCCCGCAAAGGAATAGCGGTACTGATCGCCGCGGATCAGCCCCATGGTATTGCGGTAAACCTCATCCTCTCTACCGACAAATCCGTAATACGCCAACAGCTGCAGACTTCCGGGCGGCTCGTCGTAGATCTGTGCGTTTCCGTTCAAGTCAACCGCCCACGCAAAGACACGCTTTCCATCCTTTTCCGTCACACAATGCTCCCATACGGCTTTCTTTATGCGGTCCGCCTTATCCAGAATCTCCCCTGCCCGTTTTGTCTGTCCCTCATTTTGCAGCACCCTGCCGAGCCTCTCCAGAGAAATGCTCAGCAAAGCATTATCGTAAGTCACATAAAAATATTTCGCCTCATCATCCGACGGCAGCAAAAACGTCTCATAGAGGTCTGTATGGGGATGCTTATAGTTTTCCAGTCTTTCCAGAACAAGCCGGATTCCCTCTTCCACAAACGGATGTGCCAGTATTCCCGTATCCCCCGTGGACAGGCAGTATTCCGTCAGCGCATGGATCGGTGCCGCCAGCTCATCCAGTTCAAAGCCCGGCTCCAGAAGCGTCCCGTCTATATATCTGCTGTGCATGCCGAAGTTGCGCCGTTGTCTTCCGAATACATACAGCAAAAGCTCCCTCGCGTAGATCCGATCCATTTCCAGAATGCAGGGAAACGCCCAAAGAAGCGCATCCCGATCCCAAAACGCAGCGCTGACATAGTACCGGTCACTTCTGGAGGTTACCAGTACCGCTTCCTCCGTGTCGATGGTTCTCCCCGAGGCATAATAATAGCAAAACAGGGCGTTTGTGTCGGAGATTCTTTGAATTGCCTCCGGCAGCTCCTGCCCGGTTTTCCTTGCGGTGCAAAGTTTTTCAAGCTTCTGCACAGTATGCCGGTACTCCCACTCATAACCGTGCCGCAGCAGTTCCTTTGCCGAAGTGGCTGCCGACACCTCCTCATATCCCAGTCCCCAGATTCCTTCAAACCGCATCTCTTCTCCGGGTGCAAGCTCTTTCGATCTGTAAAAGCAGTATTCCGTATCGTCCCCGCTTTTCGTGACATCTGCGGTGACAGTCTCTCCGCCTTCCTCAAAGATCGGCGCAAACGCCAGAATATCCGTCTCTCCCACAAAACTGAACACGACGCTGTGATTCCAATTACTGTTCTTTGTTTCCTTCCGCACATTCATCTGTCTGGTTTCGTTTATGATATGGTTCAGCGCGTGTATGCTGCCCTCAAGCCCCAGTGAAACAGAAAGCGGCTCCCCAGCCCTGTTTGTCAGGGTCAGCGAATAGAAAAATCCCCGTTCACCCGGAGGTGCAAAGAGGATTCCCTCCAGCACACACTTTTCATCCTCATAAGAAAAATGAGGAAGCCAGTTATATTTTCTCTCCCAGCAAAGCTGTTTCAGCCCTACCCGTTCTCCCCCGCAGACAAAATACGGGCGGAGCAGCTTCTTTTCCGCGCCGCCTGCAATTTGCAGGATTCCCTTATACCCCATATGCAAAACGGACACCGCTTCCAGTCCGGCGTCCTCCTCGCCTATTCTGTCCAATGTCACATACTCGTTTCCTGTGGGAATATACTTCATATTCACGCCCTCCGATCCCGCTTATCTTCTTTTGATTCTCTGTGCGTCATGTAAGCTGTTATAGTACTCTGTCGGTGTCATTCCTACCATTCTTTTAAACACCCTGGAAAAATAATACCGATCCTCTATCCCAACCAGATACGCAACCTCCGTAAAGGAAAGGTTGGTTGTCCGGATCAGTTCCTTTGCCTGATTGATTCTCAACATATTCAGATAGCTGAATATAGTCTGTCCGGTCATTTCGGAAAATACCCGGTTGATATAATCAAAATTGATCTCAAAGGTATCTTCCAGCATTTTGCTTGAAATCTGCGAAGAATAATGGCTGTTCAGCCAACTCATGATCTGCTCCACATGATATTCCGACTTCCGCGCATGCACGGAATTGTCAATTTTTCCCCGATAGAGGAGATACTCATGGCAGATGTCAAGCAAAAAACGATGCACATCTGCAGAGGCAATCCTCTTGTAATGCTCTTCCCTGTGATTGTAAGTGTCGATTGCCCCCCTGAACAGGGATCGGTAATCCATGCTGTCCGGAATATGAAAATACTTCGGCAGACAGGCAACGGAATCGATCACATCCCCTTCATCAAGATTATAGCTGAGCAGAGATTTCTTTCTCTTCTCCAGCATTTCCTCGATGAAGCTGCCCTCCTTCTCCCGCTCCACTCTGCGGATGCCGTCCGACTTAAAATGAATGTAGTAATAATCGCAGACGGCAGCCTCATAACCTTCGTGGCTCATTCCCGGCTCAAGGATCAGAAAATCATTCTTTTTCAAATGATATCTGGTTCCTTCTTCGTTCAGGAACATGTTTCCGTCCCGGATCACATAGACCAGATATTCGTCAATACACCTGTGAAAATGTTTCCACGGCTGCTGATACTTTACTTTTCCGATCAGCCGTACCTTTGGCAATTTCTCTGCATCGTAGTAGAACATGTCCCATGACTCCTACTCAAAATCAATCCAGATGGTGCTCCAGATTGCAACTTTCTGACCCGTCAGGCAAAGATAGTTTCCCTGTGCCCCCTTCTCAATCGTAAAATCAATGCCTCGCTGCATACCTCCGTCCTCGTCGGGGCTTGCCCAAAACACATTTCGGATCCTACGGTCGATCAGTACCCGGATGGCAATATCGTCAACCTTTATTATACCACTGTTCTTCTCCACATTCCACAGTTCATTTTCGCCCTTCAGATTGATAAGATGCAGTATGATCCTGTGATCCGTGATCCCCACCTTCGTCCAGATCTTTCCCTGCTCCGGCTTCACGGAAAATTCCGCCTGCCCGGATGAAAACAGGATGTCTTCATTGATTCCTCCCGTCGCCGTCATGGAAATATCTGTGATGTCCCTCCCCGACATGAGTTCGCCGTAGCGCACGACATAGTCGCAATAAGCTTTTACCGTCGGAAGGAAAGCCTCTCTCAGCACAGCGTATTTGTTATAATAGCTGTCGCAGAGAATCCCTTTATTTTCTCCCAATACAAGCTGATATCCGCCGGATGCGTGAATCACGGCATAGGTAAGTAAAAATGCCTTCTCCGCTCCCTCTGCATTTTTCTGTTCGGCAAAAGGGTGCATATACGCCGCAAGAATAACCTGTTTTCCCCCTGAGAGGCTCTTCGCCTTACCGATGAGCTGCTGCAGATCAAGGTAGGTGTCATGGGGCGGCCAGACCTCAATGTAGATACTGTCCTGATCTGAATCCGCCACGCTTTCCACCGGCCAGTCATTGACCGCATTGAAGATTACCCCCGCCTCCGGATCCTCACTCTTTACAGCTTTTGCCGATTCCGCAATCAGCTTGGGAAAATCCTTTTCCAGATTGATCTGCTCTCCGTCCGGCGTCCACGCTTTTTTCGGATAACCGTAGGTGTCCATATGGATTCCCTGAAAGCCAAGATCCGCCACAGCCTTTCTGAACTGCTCCACGATGTAGCTGCTCCAGCCGCACTTATGATTGATATTCATGAATACCAGCCAGTCGGCAAACGTGATCGGTTCTTTATTCTGTGTATACATTGCCCAGCTTTTGTGTGTTTCGTAGAAACTCTTGCTTGCCGCATACACGGCTCCGTATGCAAAGGGTCTGATATGATGTTTTTTGCAGAGTGCTATCTTTCGTCTGATCACGGCGTTGGAAACGGAAATTCCCAGTGGATTGTCGTACTCTTCCCCATCATAAACCAACCGGTCGTGCCGATACATCCAGTCATAAAACTGGATTGCCGTCAAGTGCATTTTATCCGCAAATACAATATCCTCATCATCCTTTTCCTCCGGCCCGAAATCCGTAAGAAAGCCGTATCTGACAATCCTTTCCGTCCCATCTGTCACATCAAAGGCGGTATGTGCAATCGGCTCTTTTTCAAAAAAGCAATCCACGCCATACATTCCCCTTGGGAATTTTCCCAATTCAAATATAGAAGATTGTCCTATTTCAAACGTATACTTCTGCCGGAATCCGTCAAGATTGCTTACCCTGATTTCCACCGTCTCCCCCACGGTTTCCGGGGGCATCTTCAGGATGACCGAAACAATCTGGTCTTCCCTGTACTGGGCGGCATCAGGATAACATTCCCTATATGTAGCATTCATATTTGTCTCTTTTCCTTTCCTACTCCTTAACCGCCCCCGAAGAAAGTTCACCGATCACCATTTTCTTCTGGCAGAAGATAAACAGAAGGATCACCGGTATCAGCGTCATGACCGATGCGGCAAAAACCCACTCCCATCTGGTCGCATACTGTCCGTTTAACCTCTGCAGGAGCAGCGGCAATGTGATCATTTTTTCGTTGCTTCCCACCAGCACCTTGGCGGAAAAATACTCCTCCCAGAAGCCCTGAACCGCAAAAATAGACATGGTTCCGATTGCAGGCTTTGACAGGGGCAGCATGATTTTGAAAAAGATGGTCCCATGTCCTCCGCCGTCCATAATCACGGATTCCGATAAGGAGTTTGGCAGCTCCCTGAAAAAGTTTCTCAGGAAAAAGGTCTGCCCGCATACATTGGTTGCCACATAAATCAATATCAATCCGCCTCTGGTTCCGATCAGACCGTTTTCCATGTGCAGCCATCCAAGTGGAATATTCTTTAAAATAATGAACTGCGGTATGATGTTCAAAAATCCCGGCATCATCAATGAAAACAGATAGATTTTAAAGATTTTTTCTCTTCCGGGAAACTCTATCTTTGCGAATCCGTAAGCTGACAATGTGGATACCAGAATCGAAAAAACCGTAGTGACCGCCGTGTTGAAAAAGCTGTTCTTCACCGCCGTAAAGAAAGCGGGAAGCTGCAGAATATGCTTGTAAGCCGCAAAGTTGATCTTGTCCGGGAACAGCTTGGGCGGTGAAGGAAGCACATAACTAAATTCCTCAAACGTGTTGGTAATCATAAAAAGAAAAGGGATTGAAAAAACAAACAATGCGGCTATGAGCACAATCCACATGATGCTCTGTGAAATGAATTTTCTGATCTTCATCTACTTCTCCCCCTCCTCTTCCAGTTTGAATACCTTGTTCAGCACGACTGTGACAAAGAGAACCGTAACCGCGGTAAACAGACCGATTGCCGAGGCCTCGCCGAAATTGAACTGGTTGAATGCCCTGTCGTACAGCAGGTACTGCAATACGGATGTCCTGCCGTTTGGCTTTCCTCCCGTCAGCATCATAACCTGAATAAATACGTTGAAGGAGCCGATCATCATGTTGACCAGCACATAGTAGATCGTAGGCTTTACCATCGGCACCGTAATATACAGGAACTCGTGTACTTTATCCGCACCGTCAAGCCTTGCCGCCTCGTACAGATCGGTGGGAATTCCCTGCAGTGCGGCGAGGAAAATAATCATTGCCCACCCCACATTTTTCCAGATACCCATGATCCATATTGCGGCGTTTCCCGACCACTCCCGCAAAAGCCACGGCACATAGTCGTCCATCAAATGAAGAACATCTACCAAAATATAATTGATCAGACCTCTGTCGCTGCTGTTGAACATATACTGAAAGACCAGACCCACGATGACCCATGAAGTGATCACCGGAAGATAAAAGCCGACTTTGAAAATGGTCTTCCCGCGGTGGAGATTATTAATTAAGAATGCAAAGATCAAACCGCTGAAAATAATCGCAGGAGTTGTCACAAGTGCGTACAAAACATTGTTGCGAAGGGCATACCAGAATCTCCCTGACGTGTCCGAAAAGATGCTCTTATAATTCTGCAATCCCACAAAGTTGATTTCACCCTGCACAATCCGGTATTCCGACAAAGAGATTCTGATTGTGAAAATCATAGGGTAGATCACAAAGAATGCGACCAGAATCAGTCCCGGTAAAACAAACGGAGCCGCCTTGCCCAACTCTTTTATTCCTCTCCCGATTTTCTTCCCCAACGCACCCATGGCTGTTCCTCCTGCAAGTAATGCCTCTTTCTGTTACTGAAGCTGTTCATCGATCAACGCTGCCGCATTGGTCAGTTCCGTCTTTACATCTGCCCCGTTGACAAAAATATTCGTCATCGTATCGCTCCATATCTCACCGATCGTGGTATGATTCGGGGACGGGATTCTTGCGCAGGCAGATTCCATCTGTTTCATATATACAGACCACACCGGATTGCCGGTTACCGCATCATCCGTGACCAGATCCTTCCTGACGGGAAGCTGTCCTGCGTCCAGCATGGCAAGCTGTACTTCCTTTGATGTCATGAATTTTGCAAACTCATATGCGGCATCCGTGTGCTTGCTGGTGGAGAATACCACGATATTCTCACCGCCCACTACGGAAGCGGAACGTCCGTTATAGCTCGGTATTACCTCAGGGTAGATATTTTCGCTTGCCTTGTCCTCGTAGGAGCCGAAGTACCAGGGGCCCTCAAAAAACATTGCATATTCTCCCGTACTGATTCCGTCCCATGCATCGGAAGTACCGTCCACATCGCGAATCGTGATGATCTTGTTGTCATGCAGCTCCATCAGCTTATTGATTGCAGCAATGCTTTCTTCACTGTCAAGATAGCCGCTTGCCTTTGTATAATCGTCATTGGTCAGCGTGCCTCCGAGCAGCCAGAAATACGGATACAGATCCCAGTCTCCCACGCCGGACACACTGATGCTGTAAGCTCCCCTGTTCTGTGCCGCACTGATGAAGTCCTCCAGCTTTGCAGGCATTTCATCAAGACCGATTTCCTTCATTGTGTTCATATTCACTACGGCTGCCTTGCAGTTTGTGTCCAACGGCAGACCGTAATATTTGCCCTGATAAAAATTGGTGGAAAGAGGCCCATCCAGATAATCTCCCTGAATGCTTTCAAAATCCGCATTGTCACTCAAGGCAACCAGTCCGCCCTGCGCCGCATAGGAGGCGGTATTTACAATATCGATACGCGCCACATCAGGCACATCTCCCGTACCAAAGCCTGTAACCACCATCTGGTGATAGTTGCTGCTGTCCTGACGAACCGCCTCAACGGTAATATCGGGATGCTCCTTTTCCCACATTGGAAGAACCGTATTCAAGAATACTGCTTCCTCGCTGTCACCGTAGGTATGCCAGAATTTGATGGTAACCTTTTCTCCTGTATCTTTCTGATCGGTGTTGCCGGTAGTTCCCTGATTTGTCACGGCATCCTGACCTGTTTGTTTACTTCCTTCGTCTGCTCCCCCACATCCGAGCATTGTGGTCATCATGGCAACCGTCATGGCGGCAGCCGCCCATTTCATTAACTTTTTCTTCATAGTAACCTCCATTTTTTGCATTTTAGCACAATATGTACAAACTGGCCGTTCCCATACATCGCACCGGTTCAATGTATGTTTTAATTATAGCACAAGAAAAAGTCGCTAAAATACACCCAAACGTTATTGTTTGTATTTTAGCGACTTTTTTGTTGTCATTGCAGACTTTATATACTCTCTATCACCACCGCATGCGCAATGCCCGGCACCGTCTGTCCTTCGTTGTAGCTTGTCTTGCTGAGCAGCGCGCCGGTGGGCACGAACAATACCTTATTCCAGTTGTGCTCCTCCAGCTGTTTCAGGATATAGGCAGACAGCGTGACGGCGCTGCAGCCGCAGCCGGAACCGCCCGCGTGGGTGTCCTGAGTCTCCGCGTCATAAATTTCCATGCCGCAGTCCATATGCCTGTCTGCAATATCGATTCCCTTGTCCCGCAATAGATCTAAAAGGACGCGCTGCCCCACACTTCCCAGATCTCCCGTTATGATTTTGTCGTATTCCTCCGGTTGACTGCCATAGTCAGTAAAGTGTGTTTCTATGGTTGAAGCCGCTGCGGGCGCCATGCACGCCCCCATATTCAGGGAATCCTTAAGCCCGAAGTCCACGATTTTTCCCACGGTCATGCCCGTGATCCGTGCCCGGCAATGCTGTCCCTGCTCGCTTCCCAAGACAAACGCCCCGCTGCCCGTCACCGTCCAGCTCGCGGAGAGCGGTCGTTGACTGCCGTAGCCAAGCGGAAACCGGAACTCCTTTTCCGCGCTCGCAAAGTGGCTTGAGGTCACGCACACCACTTCTTTCGCAAAGCCTCCCGACACCGTCATGGCTCCCAGCGTCAGCGCCTCCCCGCAGGTGGAACAGGCTCCGTATACACCCAGTAGTGGTATGCTGTAATTCATAATACCAAATGATGTGGCTATTGATTGACCGAGCAAGTCACCGGCAAAAATGTATCTCATGTCCTCCGGTTTCCTCTCCGCCTTGCCGAGCGCCATGTATACTGCGTCCTTCTGGAGGCTGCTCTCCGCCTCCTCCCATGTCTGGCACCCAAACATGTCGTCCTCGCCCACCATGTCAAACAAAAGTCCAAGCGGGCCCTCGCCCTCCTTGGTTCCCACAATGGAGGCGCTTCCGTTGATGTATACCTGTTCTTTCAGTTTCACGCTCTGTTTTCCTACGGTACACAGTTCTGTTTCCCTCATAGTTTCGTCCGTCCTTCTGCACATTTTTTCTTTAGTATGACTTTATTTGGAAAAAATATGCGCAAGCCGCCCGATCGCCTCCTTCATCACCGCCTCGTCCATGTCCGCATAATTTAAAATCACTGTATGGGCGAACAGCTCTTTTCGTTCATGGCAAAATTCCGACAGACATTCCAGCTTGATCCCCGCCTTTGCAGCCTCCTGCTTGATCTGCGCATCGGAAAGCGTGGTTGCAAGCTCCACCAGAATGCGGGTTCCTGCCTCGTCCCCGCCGGTTTTGCTGATAGGAAGCCCGGACTCCTTCAAGATCAGCCTGATCCGCTCCCTGTACTCCCGGTAATATTTCCGCATTCTGCTGATGTGGCGCTCAAAATATCCTTTTTCCATAAATTCCGCCAGCGCGAATTGTTCAAAGCTGGACACGGTGTTGGAATAGTAGTTCATGCTCTGCTCATAGCGCGCCATCAGGGGTTCGGGCAGAACCATATAGCCCACGCGCAGGGCGGGCGACAGGGTCTTGTTGAAGGTGTTTAGGTATATGACGCGCTGCTGCCTGTCCATGCTCTGTATGGAGGGAATGGGGCGCCCGCTGTATCGGAACTCGCAATCGTAATCATCCTCCACGATATACCGTCCCGGCGCCTCCGATGCCCACGCCAGAAGCTCCTGCCTGCGCGCGATGGGCATGACTGTCCCCAGTGGGAAATGGTATCCCGGCGACACATGCACCACCTCGGCGCCGCTCTCCCGCAGTTTTTCCGTGCAGATACCCGATTCGTCCACCGGGATATAGCAGCACTCGGCTCCGCTGTCCCGGTAGATCCGCGCTATCTTGCGATAGCCGGGATCCTCCACCGCATACCGGTCTTTTTGCAGCAGCCGCAAGAGCCTGCCGTAGAGATATTCCGTCCCCGCGCCCACCAGAATACACTCCGGGTCTACTTCCATTCCCCTGTTTCGGGAAAGGTAGGCTGCGATCTCCCGGCGCAGCTTCTCCACGCCCTGAAAGGGGGCGGTCTGCAAGAGCAGCACGTCCTGACTGCTCAGTGTCTCCCGCATGACCCGGTTCCAGCGGGAGAGGGGGAACTTGGCGCAGGTCGTGGTGTTGGAGGAGGTGAAGTCGGCGAAGCAGGGGAGGGGGGCTTTCCGGCAAGCTGCTTTTTCTCCCTCATGGGTTTTCCATTTGGTTTCTGCGATGGTGCATGTGCTCTCTCCGCAGTCCTTGCTATGGGTTCCTCTGCTTCCGCATGCTTCCGGTCTGTTTTCCTGTCCGCTGTCTCCTTGCTTGTACCCCTTTTTCCGGTTCCCGTCGTCCGCCCATGCACCTCTATGAATATGGTAGTTCTCATGGCTCACCTTTGCCGCAAAATACCCGCGCTTCTCCATCGCCTCCAGATAGCCCTCCGCGATCAGCTGCCCATAGGCATTTTCCACGGTTTTCACGCTGATGTCATGGAGCAGCGCCATCTCCCGTTTCGAGGGCAGCTTCTCCCCCGCCGCAATGCGTCCCTCCAGAATATCCTTTTTCAGACATTCGTACAGATATTCATATAATGAAATTTTTCCTCTCTTTGAAAAATCGTATGCGCGCATAGTCTTTTCTCCATCTGGTATCTTTATTTTGTACCGTTTTGGTGATTTTAAAGGTATCAATCTTCATTATAATGGAAAATGTAGGATATGTACATACAGTTTTGAAATAAGGAGGAGCACTATGGGTGTATTTGCAATTACCGGCGGTTCCAGCGGAATCGGTGCAAAAACGGTAGAACTTTTGAGGGCGGACGGCCACGAGGTAATCAACATTGACTTAAAGGGTGGCGACATTTGTGTGAATCTGGCAACACCGGAGGGCAGGCAGGAGACGATCGACAAGCTGCATCTTCTGCACCCGGAAGGTCTTGACGGCATGATCTGCAACGCCGGGGTATCGGGGGCATGCGGCAACCTTCCGCTGATCGTTTCCCTGAATTATTTTGGCACGGTCACACTTGCCAGAGGTGTGTACGATCTGTTGGAGAAAAAGCACGGCACCTGCGTTGTCACCGCTTCCAACACCATTTCACAGGGCGCGGGAAGAATGGACATCGCAGATCTTTTGAACAATATCGGGGATGAACAGAGAATTGTGAATCTGGTAAGCACCTTGGACGGTGCCAACCTGTCCGTGGGCAACAGCATCTATGTTGCCACCAAATATGCCCTTGCAAGATGGGTACGCCGCCACTCCGCTTCCTTCGCGGCAAACGGTGTGCGGATCAATGCAGTTGCGCCGGGCAATGTCAACACCGCCATGACCGCAACCATGTCGATCAATGCGAAAATGGCGTTGAACGCGCTTCCCATCCCTACCAAGTACGGCACGGAAACCCTGATGGATCCCGAGGAAATCGCATCTGTCATTGTCTTTCTCGCCTCGCCCGCTGCCAAGGGCATCAACGGCAACATTCTGTTTGTGGACGGCGGCACCGACGCATTGCTGAACACCGAGAAGGTATATTAAAGGAGGGAACTGCTATGAGACCGATTGAACAATATGTAGAAGTTATGAATCAGAAGGATTTTGCCGAGCTGGGCGAGCTTTTCACCAAGGACGGACATCTCTGCGATTACTGTCCCAACGGTACGCCGCAGCACGAATATCACCTGTACGGCAGGGAAGCCATTTCCATGTTCTTCCGCAACAAATTTACCTTCAGACAGTATTCCATCTCGGAAGCCATGGTGGTCAACGACAATCAGGCGGAGTTTATCGCCTCCTTCGGCGGCTTCCATGTCATGGCAATCGCCACGGTGCAGGCTGTCTCCCCCGACGGGCACATCGCCCGGCTGACGGTGCGGCCGAAATAGTGTGCGTAAGATTTGTTTAAAAAATGAACCGACCTCCCAATCGTCAGATTTTGATCTGGCTTTTGGTGGTCGGTTCGTATTTTTTTATTCAAACTTCCCTTCCGCAACCATGCGCACCAGCTCCTCGATCTGGCTGTCATCCGTCAGACCGGTGCTCTTTTGGCGCAGTACCTCGCGCTGCTCGTCCGTCATGTTGCCGATCCGGTCACGGGCTTCCTCCTCCATGGCAAAGGCTACCGGCAGCCCCCAGAAGGTCTCCTCTCCTGTCATGCCGTTTACTCCGGCAATTCCGCCAAATCCCATGCTCGCCGCGCTGCCGATTCCGGCAAATCCTATGCCCGGCATGCTGTCTGCCCCGGCAAACTCCATACCCTGCATTCCTGCCGGTTCCATACCTATGGTATTGCCGATTCCGTTTGCTTCCGCTCCGACCGTGCTCTGAATCCGGTCGCGTTTCCCTTCCGCCTCATGTACGCTTTCCGCTCCGTTCTGCCCTGCTTCGTCCATGCCTCCGAATCCGTCATGGTTCATGTCCGCTTCCTTCATGTTTCAAACGCCTCACTTTCCTGCCCGCTCTCCGCTCTATCCTGCACTTCTTCCGGGCGCAATTTCTACTTGCATTGTGCCCTGTTTTTTCCAAGATATACCTTTGAGCCGTTCATCCCTGCGGATTTCCCGGAAATTCGGCGTCGCCGACACTTAAAGCGGCATCTTCTCCTCGGCTGCCTCCAGACTTTCATACCCGTACAGCCGCGCGCTGTTCTCCATCGTCATTTCAGCAAGGTTCTTTCCCTCCTTGGCAAGCTGCACCACAAAGCGCCCGTACATAGTCAGCATCTTATCGGAATAGGTGCCGAGCTCCCCTCTCAGATAGGTTTCATAGGAGGTGTCATACTCTCTGTCGTCGTAAGTGTGGATCGTCCTCGCATTTGCCGCCAGACGGGGATACCGTGCCGCAAATGCCTCCATAAAGCCAACCTGAATCTGCACGATTGCCTCTATGATCTGTTTCTTTTCTTCGGGAACTGCCGGAATGCGATCCGCTATCTCCGCATACCTTTCCGGCGCGGTGCTCTCCATCATTCTCCCGTACTTCTCCTCGATCAGGTTGCGTCCGTTCTGTTCCGCCTGCCTGAAATCGCAGAAATATTGAAGCAGCATATTCTTGCTCCATGTGAGGTACTGGCTGCGGCGCATAATGGAAAAGGTGTACCAGTCATTCTGGCAGCTTGCCCTGCCGCCCTCGTTTCGCACCTTGTCAAAGGCAGCAAACTCCTCTTTGGCAATCTTTTGCGCCAACTCCTCGATGCTCTCCTCCGAAAGGGCCGCTTTTTCCAACAACTCCGGCACATAATATGCCAGATAGGGCTCCCTGACGCCCACATAATCCTTTTCATACAGCCGATCCGCCAGCAAGCCGCCAAGCATTTCTGTCAGTTCTCCCACGCCCGACATTTCTCCCACATTCACCGTCTGCTCCATGCCCGGCAATTCTCCGGCACCCGCCAACTTCCGCAGAATGTCCGCGATCCGACCGCAGTCCTGCTTTCCCGCGATGCCCGCATAGAGCCATTTGTCGTGGGGCGGGTACTCACCGTCCATGTAATAAACCAGTTTCATTGCCTGCCGCAGCCCCTCCGCCTTTGCAAGCAGCGCCGCCACAGAATCTCCTCTCCCCGACATTCTCTCATAATTGTACGGCAGCGCCTGGGAAAATTTTGCGCATGCCTCCGCCAGCTTCAAGTACCATATCCTCTCCGGGCAGCCCTCCCGCAGCACCTTTCTGATGGCGCTGAAAACGCCCTCGCCATCATAGAACACCTCGCCGTTTGTGGCGGCTGCCAGCGCTTCGTCCGCAAGCTCCGCCCACGCAAAATCCCCGGCGGTCACGGTCTTGGTCAGATTCCGGCAGTGCTCCGCCCCCAATATCCGCTCATAGAAGCTGCGGACGGTACACACTCCGACTCGTCCCTTTCCCTGTGGGCTCTCCACGCGGACAGCGCCCATAAATTCTTTCGGCAGGGCATCGTAGGCAGCCCGCAGCGCATCCCCGATTTTTGCATCTGTCTCCTCC
>ERZ1026854.1167-NODE-1167-length-17168-cov-7.779875_pt1 | contig 17168 bp, 13 predicted proteins | sample MGYA00380157_ERZ1026854 | MGnify/ENA primary metagenome ERZ1026854 (study PRJEB33269, sample SAMEA4719793) | human gut metagenome | biome: human-associated habitat; feature: organic feature; material: feces | place: Cameroon | collected 2013-10 ...
GTCTGGTGCACATCTCCAAGCTGGACACCAAGCGTGTGGAGCGCGTGGAGGATGTTGTGGCTGTGGGCGATGCCATCGTCGTTAAGGTGACGGACATCGACCAGCAGGGCCGTATCAACCTGAGCCGCCGCGATGCCATTCTGGCGCTGGAAGCTAAGCGCGCCGAGCAGGCACAGCAGCAGTAAACCCTGGCTGCAGAAAAGAAACCGAAAAAGAGGACCCGATGCAAATGCATCGGGTCCTCTTTGTTGTATCAGAAGAAAATTATACCGTGCGGTATTTGCGATCCAGCGCCCAGCCGAATGCAAACAGCACCACACCGCTGACAGCCAGCACCGGCACGGGCCAGTTCAGCTGACCGGTCTGCGGCAGACCGGCCATTACCGGGTTATTCGGTTGGCCCGGCAGAACGGGATTGTCTGGATTACCGGGTGCTACCGGATTGTCGGGGGTGCCCGGAGCCACGGGGTTATCGGGATTACCGGGAGAGACCGGGGTATCCGGGCTGCCCGGCGGGGTAGGCGTATCGGGCGTATCCGGCGGTGTGGGGGGAGTAGGAGGCGTGGGCGGCGTATCCGGCTTGGTGGGGGTGTAAGCACCCACCTTGGGGCTGGCATCCACCGCATAATTCCACTTGCCGTCCTCCGCCATGGGCAGAGAGACAAGGAAGGGATTGATCGGCTCATAGCCCTTGGAAGCCTCGGTCTGCACGATCAGATACAGGCCCAGCTCCAGATCACGGAAGGTCACATTGCCGTCCGCATCAATGGTCTTTGTAGTGCCCTCGGCGCTCTGGGACAGATACTCCTGCAGCTGGGCCGCAAGGGTGCTGTCGGTCAGATCGCCCAGCGCAATGCCGCAGCCGTAGAAATCGCCGCAGTATTCATAGCTCAGGTCGCCGTTTTTGCGCGTTACCTCGGCCACGCGGTACAACGTGAGCTTGCCGCCGCTCAGCGCCTTATCGTTGGCGCTGTCGTACAGCGTAACGCGGATGGTGCCGGTAGTGGGATTGCCGCTGCTGTCCACCAGCTTGATGTTTGCGCTGGTGGCAAGGGCAGGCAGCGCACTTGTTACCAGAAGGCACAGCACCAAAAGCAGGGCCGCAGCGTGCTTTTTGAGATCAGTGCGTTTCATGTTTTTCACCTCTTGTAGATTTGCGTTTGCGGTTGGAGAACAGCAGCCAGAGCAGCAGCACCAGCAGCAGGGGCAGTGCTATGATGGGGGCTGTGATGATGGGTTCGATCTTGACGGCATCGGCTGTTACACGGATGTGCTTGAGCTTGTCCGGCGTGGTGATGCGGCGTCCGCGCACCAGCAGGCGGTGCGTGTTGATGCCGTAGGGGGTGCAGGTCATCAGGGTGACGTAATCCTTGCCGTCCACCACCTTGAGGTTGTCCGTCTCGGTGGGCAGAACGATGGAGATGTTGTCCACCTCGTAGGTGAGCACGCGGTCCAGGATCGTGATGGTAAAGGTATCGCCCACTTCCAGCCGGTCGAGATTGGTGAACAGCTTGGCGCTGGGCAGGCCGCGGTGGGCCGAAATGACCGCGTGGGTGCTCTGGCCGCCCACCGGCAGGCTGGTGCCCTCCAAGTGGCCTGCGGCGATCTGCAGCACGCTGTCGCTGGTGCCGTGGTAGATGGGCAGCTCCACGCCGATCTTTTCAATGGTGATGTAGCCCATAATGCCGGTGCCGGTCACATCCAGCGTGCTTTCGTAGGTGGGAAAGCGCTGCGGGAAATACAACGCATCCGGGTCTGCGGCGATCTGTGCATTGAAAGCGTCTGCCGCATCAAAATAGGCGGAGTAATCCGCATCGGTCAGCTTGTCCACGTCCTCGGCATAGGTGGCCACAGCACGGGACTGATGCAGTTGGTTGACGTAATCGCTGAGGGTGGGATATAACATCACGGATAGACCCACGAAAAAGACGAGGATCAGGATGATGGTGCTTTTGTTCTTTTTCATGGGCTACTCCCTAATGTTATAAGGATAGGAGCGGGGGCCTTGCGGCCCTTGCTCCGGGTGCTTGGGGGAAATGGAGCTTACTTGTTCTCCATGCGCTTCTTGGTGACCAGCAGAACGATGGCCGCAACCATCAGGCCGCCGCCGACCACATAGAACAGCGTGGTACCGATGCCGCCGGTGGAGGGCAGGGTAGCGCCAGCGTTGTTGACAACGGGAATACCGCCCATGCTTTTTTCATAAACGGTATCATTGGTCAGCGTGCCGGTAACGATCTTAGAACCACTCTGCAGATCGACCTTAATGCGGCCGGACACTGCATTATAGCCTTCAGGTGCGTCAGTCTCTTCCAGATAGTAGACCTTTTTATCCAGACCCTTGATGCGGATGGGAGCGTTAGCAGTCGTTACGATCTCTACGCCAGCTTCGCCCTCGACAGCAACGCGGTAGCTGCCGTCCTTTTCCTTCACAAGCGGAATCTCGTCGGTGCCATCCTCAGAACCGTACAGCTTGAACTTTGCACCGGCCAGCAGCTTGTTGGTAGTGCCGTCGAGCTTGACCAGATCAAACTGATAAAGGGTAGTGGTAACTTTTTTGGAAACGGATTCGGAATCGTTGCCGTATTTCAGAATGGCTTCGTTGGTGACTTCGTTTTTAATAACGGCATCCTGATTGATGGTAGCAGAGTAGGTAACTTTGACCGTGTTGCCTGCACCAACTGTCTGGATGTAGCTGTCCTTCAGTGCAAGGGTGAAGGTGTAACCTTCAGCAGGATAGGTCAGAGTGCCGACTTCTTCGGTCAGTGCTTTGCCAGCGACCTTGATGCTGTCTTTGTCGAAGGTCAGGCCAGCGCTCATGGTATCGCGGACCACATAGCCCGTAGAACCCTTTTCCACGCTGACGGTCACTTCATAATTGACGGTATCGCCGACCTTGGCGGTGCTTTCGGTGGTAAGAGCGCCGTTCACATCGATCTTCTTATCGATGTCGGGCTTATCGTTCTTTTCGTTGATCTTTGCATCCGTTGCGGTAGTGGTCAGATTGCACAGCGCACCCAGAGAGGTGTCCACCAGATAATAGCCCAGCTGCAGATCATCAAACTTTACGGTAGTCGAAGCGGCTTTCTCACTTGCAGTAGGATCAATGTCATTGTCTTTTGCCCATGCAATGGCTTTCTTAGCGAATTCACCGGCAGTAGCCTCATCGCTATTAGTATTGATCCAGATAGGATGACCGTTGTTCAGGGTGATGTACGCAGCACCGGCAGCGTCAGTGGCGAAAAAGTTGGCCCAGTCAGGGTTCACGGTGTAGGTGTATTCTTTTTTCTCAGTATCAAACTGATCCAGAACGAACATCTGGTAGATATCGTAGGTTTCGTTCGTAGCGGCCGAGCCAATGGTGATCGAGCCACGGTTATCAGTTTTATTACCAGTTACCGCAAACGCGGGTACTGCCATGGCACACAGCATGGCAACTGCCAGCAGTGCGGCCAGCAGCTTTTTGATTGCTTTCTTCATCATGATTTGTGAAAGTCTCCTTTCAAGTTTTTCTGATTCCTATTTTCAGGGTCTGCTTCCGGCGCAGAATCAATTTTGCCGCCGTGTCAGGAAGGATGCAGGCTTTTTTAATGTGCCCTCCTTTCACGTCTGCGCTTTCTGCAAACCCCGCACACCAGAGCGGCAAGCATCAGTGCGCCGCCGCCTGCTGTATACAGTTTGGTACCGGCCCCGCCGGTAGAGGGGAGAACGTAGCCGCCGGACTGCGTAGAGCGGTTGACCACCTGCGCATTGACACCCTCCGACGGGGTAAGCGTGATCTTCGGGCAGCTCTCCGAGGCCTCGCCGCTGCCGATCACATAAGAGGTGGTGTAGCCATCGGTAGCGGAAACCTCTTCCAGCGTGTACCAGACGCTGCCGTCCTCGCTGGTGGGCAGGTCACTCCAAGTATAGGTCCATTTGTTATCATAGCTCAACTGGGCCACCGGGTAGGCATAAATGAAATCTTCACCCGTATAGGTTCCCGCATCGCAGACCACAGAAGGTAGGAACCAGCTTTCCTGCAAATCAGCTGCGACCTGAATTGTGACATCCCCCTTGATATTGGTAATATAAACCGCATCTCCGGTGGAGTTTGCGCGAGTAATCGTGGCGTTATCAGCGGTTTCTGGGGTGGCAGTAAACTTTTGGGAACCACGCCAATTAACAGTAACACTGCCGTTGCGGTAAACAGAGCAGGAATAAGAGAAGCCGTTTGTACCAACAAATGTTACAACCGCTTTTTTAGCGTGTTTGACCAGCTTTACATTGACCGGCTTCAGCACAGTCAGAATGGATTTATCGGTGATCTCATCGCCGTTGGAGTCCTGCCAGACCTTGGTCACCTTCAGGCTGCCGGGCTTGACGTAGTGGGGTTTGGGGGTGTTGTTGCAGTAGTAAGAGAAGATCTGATTACTTTCCGAAACAGGGGTACGCACATCGATCGACTCAGGAGCTACGTTTTCCACCGTGGGCAGCACCCAGTCCACATTCAGCTTGCGGATGCAGAAGTAATGGTAATCGTTCTCTGCAGGTTGGACGTACTCCGGCGGCGCTTCCTTTTCATGGAGGCGGTACACAACGCCGCGTTTCAGTCCGTTGATGGAGCACTTGCCGTTGCTGTCGGTGACGAACTCGGAAACACCATCCAAAGCGAAAAGAGTCCAGCTGCCATTTTCGTAGGATTCCAGCGTGAACTTTGCCCCCGCAACGCGGTTGTTTATGGTGCCGGAATACTTGATGATGTCCAGACGATCGTTGGTCAGGTTGATGTTGGTGGAACCGGAGCTGGTGTGGTTGCCATTGGTGGTCTTTTCGATATACTCCCAATGGCCGTTGATGTTCACCCGGTTCGTCAGCGGATAATCGTCGGGAACAAGGTTATCGATGTTGACCTGATAATTGAAAATAAAGATCAACGGCTGCTTGTTCGGGATCCTTGCCCAGACGATGATGGCATTATCTTCATCCACCTTTATGCCGTACTCGTTCAGGACAAGGCTATTGGCCTGAGTCTTATCGCACTTTTTGTACTTCAGAACAAGGTCGCCCAGATAATCGGTGGCCACAAGGTCGCCGTCCTGCAGCTCTGCGGCAAACATCGAAATGCTCTGCAGGGTGACACGTTCCCCCAGTTTACCGGTACTCAGCTTATCGTACAGCAGCAGGGTATCATCACCATTGATACCGTTGCCGCCGGAGAGGTCTATGCCGGTGGGGTTTACCTTGACCGTGTAGGAAAGCTGGCCGGTCACATCGTTATAGCTGCCCTCCTTGCCCAGAACCTTCAGCGTGATGGTCGTCTCGGCAGAGACCGAATCACTGCCGCCCTTAAAGGTGAGGGAAGCATCGTTCTTAAAGGTGTAGGTGGGCTTCTTCTCATTCATATCAAACAGCTCGTCCAGCTTGCTCGGGTCCAGCATGGTCTTGTATTTCAGTGTGATGGGCTTCTGGGTAGCACCAGAATCGAGCTGATAGGCACGCTTATTGAGCGTGACGGTAATGATTGTGCGGCCCTCGCCGTTCGTACCGATCTGAATGAAGTAATCTTCATTCTTTTCAGGGGACACGCCGTTATGGTTCAGAGAGTTGAAGTCGATCTCAAGGCTGGATTCATCCAGAAGCATACCATAGGGCAGGGTATCGGTGATCACGATGGGTCCGGTGAGATGATTGGGCATGTTGCCATCGCCGTTCAGCTGCACCGTCCAGGAGATTTTTTCACCGATCTTCAAATCTTCCTTGGAACCGCCGCTGTAGGAATCATTGACCCACTTTTTCAGGTAATGCTCGGTGTGGTCTTTGGTGCTGATGGTCTGCTTGGCATCCTCATTGTCGGAATTTTTGCCGTCACTGTCCTGAATAAAGCAGTGGTTGATGATATCGCGTTTGTCATTTGCCGGGAAGGTGCTCATGTCCACTTCTGTATTGTACTGAATGGTGACAGGGCCTTTGATGTCAAGCTTGCCAAAATCGATCTGGAACAGGCCGTAGTCCGCGCCGTCGGCATCCGTTTTGCCGGACGTATATGCTTGGATCGCATCGGCGTTCCGCAGCCGCTCCGTAATGTCAATACCAGAACCATCCCGCACGATGATGCTGTTCATAACAATGGTCTGTGCCTTGTAGTTGCCCCGGGTGGTGCTGCCCGGCTCAGAAGGACGGTAAATGTTATCCGAGAAATCGAAGAACTTGTAGCCGTTCAGATCGTCCAGATCGATGGTGCTCACCCAGCTCAGGACAGCCTTGTTCGTGGTGTTATCGATAGCGGGTGTACCGACAGCTTCTTTTTCAAGCCGACTGGGCTTGACGGTAACATCTTTCTTGGCTTCGCCGGAACCGCTGCCGCCATTCGTCTCACCGGTGTTGGTGTAGGTGGTGCCGTCCAGCGGCAGATTTTCGGGGTGATCCACTGTGGTGGTATAGGTGATCTTATACTGATAGAAACCGTCGGCCAGCTTGCAAGTGATCTTGCCGTTTTCCACAGTCAGTGTTTCGCCCAAGCTGCTGTCATTGATCTTGCCGTTTTTAACAACGGTAACTTCTTCGCCGTCCGGGCCGGTTCTTTTGATAGTGAGCGTACTCTGATCCAGCGTCAGGCCGTTCGGGATCTGGTCGGTAAAGGTCTCATTGTTCAGGTTCAGGCGGGAATCGCCATCGTTGATGTTCACCGTCCACTTGATCTTGGAATTGCCGGAAGCATTGCCGTCCTTGCTGATCAGGTTGGTCTTGAGCTTGGTAGAGGTGCTCTTGGGAGAAGTATCATCGTGATCCTTGACCGAGACGGTGTTCTTGACGGCATCACTGTCGGTGAAGGTCTGGCCGCCGAAATTTGCACACTTTACCTTATAAGTAATAGTATAGGTGCCCTTGGCGATCGTCGTGTCTTTTTGACCGATGGTAAAGGTCTTGGAGTTGCCGGTGCTGCCGTCCTTCCATTCGATGGAGGGGGCGGGATCACTGCCCGTGATGGTCGGATCGCCGTCGTACTGGAAGCTGGCGTTGTTGGGGTTTGCCAGAACATCCTCCAGCACCAGAGGGCCTTCGGTGTCCTCGTTGACAGTGAGCTTTACGGTGTAGGTAATGTAAGCATCCTTGCCTTCATAGGTGAGCTTGCTGGCGCTCTTGCTCAGCTCAAACTGTTTCTTGGAAGGGGTGGGTGTGGTGTCATCCTTGATGGTAATAATGATCTTTTTACCGCCAAGGTCGATGGTATTTTCGCCATTTTTTGTCACATTGTTCTCGTTCCAGTTGAAGTCGAACTCAACCTTGCTGTCCACCATTGCGTTATGGCCTGCGTGATCGTTGAGATAGTCGTCGTTGTAATCCAGCACCAGCATATAATTGCCGCTGCTGTCTTTTACAAAGGAGTAAGTGCCGGATTCGGAGGAATCATCAGCATCGTACAACTTACCTGTCCAGTTCTCCGGGGCTTTGAACTCCTTGGGCAGAGCAACATAAACGCGGTTGTTGGCCTGCCGGATATCGTCAGCAGGAATGTTTTTAAAGGTGAGATTGCCGTGGACGGTATCGGTCAGGTTGAACTCCGTGGCATCAACATATTCAATACCCTTCTTGACCTGCAGGTGTACTTCGTCCACGTATGTGCTGCCGTTCAGACCGGTGGCGGTGGTATCGCCATCTCCGACTTTGTAATCCAGCGTAGCCACGCCGTAATCAGCCTGCTGCGCATTTGCCACAGACACCAGCGTTGTCACCTGCGAAGCATTCAGCGTGACTTTAGCAACCTTGCCGTCCACATCGCCGGAGATCACGGTCAGGGTGCCGGAATCTTCGTCCACATCGCTCACGATGCCAACGGTGCTGGCATCCACGGTGTATTCCTCAATGTGGGGCGCGGTGTCGGTGGTGGCCGCAGCATCCATGGAGAGCAGGGCAATGTCGGCATCGGCAGAATCGTCCTGCACCTGCAGCGGTTCGCTCTCCACGGCCACAGCCTTGGTCACGGTGCCATTGTAGATCACGATATCACCGGGCATTGCGGCATCAGACGGCAGATCACCGTCAAAATCCATGGCATAGCCGCTGCCGGTCTCTTCGTTGTACAGGGCGCTGCGCAGCTGGCTGTGCAAAGACAGCACGCTGGAAACCTGCGGGATAGCGCTCTGGGGGATGCCGGCATAGTTCAGGCAGTAGGAGAGGAACATCACATCCCACGGGCCATAGGAATTGCCGTACCATGCACCGTAGCGGGTATAATAATGTACGGTGGTGCCGTCGGCATCGTCCAGCTCAAAGTTTTTCTCGCTCTGCTCATAGCCCAGCTGGCTTTCGGCTACGGCCAGCAGGTCGTCCATCCACAGGCCGGTCAGGGAGGTGCCGGTCTGGCTGAGCCACTCGTCCTCGTCCTGCGTGCCGTCCAGCGGGTCGGCAAGGCAGTTCACCGTGTGGTGATGCTCCGGCAGGCCGCAGACCAGCACTTCCTCATAGCAGGCATCGGTGTGGTGGTGCACCGGGGTCTCGATCACAGGATCGACCACCACGGGCTTTGCGGCCACCGGCTCCTCAAACAGGGCCACCGGGTCATAATCGGGGTTCACTTCTTCTACAAGCTCGCCCTCTTCCAGACCGCACACCAGCTCATAGGTGGTGGTGTAGCAGCTGTCGTCGTGGGTGTGCTCGAACAGATCACAGATCAGGCTGCCGTCCTCAGGGTCAAAACAGTCGTCGGTGTGGGTGTGCTCTTCTTCCAGGCAGGTCAGCTCCTGCACTTCCTGATAGCAGTCGTCGGTGTGCTCATGGGGCACAAAGATGTACTCCGGCTCTGCGGAATAGGCTGCAATGCCGGGATCATCCGCATCCACGCCGAACGCATCATCCATGCCGAACGCATCATCAAAAGACATGCCGTCGTCCGTCATGGTGGCGTTCCAGTCCTCCGGTTCGCCTTCCTCATAGCCGCACACCAGCTGCTTTTCATAGCAGGCATCGGTGTGCTCATGCTCCACCTCGCCGCACAGATATTCGGCCGTTTTGGCAATGCCCACGCCGTGCAGCTGCCAGTTCACGAACAGGCTGGTGGTCAGCGCCAGTGCCAGCAGCAGCGCAGTATAGCGTCTGGCGCGCTGGTGGTTCCGACGGAACTTTTCCTGATATTCTTTCACAATATCCCGCATGATTCCTAAACCTCCTTAGTGGATCAACGCGAAACTGGACAAGGGCCATACCCGCAAAAAAACCTTGCCCACGATCTGACTTTTTTCCACACAGCCGATCACACTGCTGCGGCTGTCGATAGAGGTGGCCCGATGGTCACCCAGTACGAAATACCGGTTTTCCGGCACCTGATAGGGAAATTTGATGTCGCATTCGCCCAAAGCCAGCTCATCTACATAGGGCTCATCCAGCGTCTGGCCGTTCACGGTGACTACGCCGTCCTCGTCCAGTTCGATCACATCACCGGGCAGGCCGATGATGCGCTTGAGCAGAAGCTTGTTCTGCCAGTAAAATCCGCAAAGGTCGCCGGTCTTCATGTCGCTGTTCTTGACCAGCAGAATGATGTCCCGGTCCTGCAGAGTGGGGTTCATGCTGTCGCCGGAGACCTGAAGCACCGGCAGGAACAGGGTGGCCAGCAGCACGGCAATGGCCGCGACCACCAGCAGCGTGTAGACCGTGCTGCGCAGCACCCGCATATAACGGCTGCGGTAGGCCAGACGTTCGCGCTCCGCTTCCACCTCCGCTGTGGATGGAATGGGCGTGAACCGGATCTTGTGTTCTTTCATTTGGCACGCTCCTCCGGCAGGAATTCCGTGCTGTGGTAGCCGTCCAGCAGCTCGCTGGCCCGGCGGTCAAAAGCGGCCCAGCGCTGCTGGATCTCCTGCTGCGTCCGGGCAAGCATTGCCTTGCAGTCCGCTTCGGTCTGGGCGCGCTTGCATGCGGCGGCTTCCGCTTCCGCGTCGCACTGCTGCTGGGTGCGGGCCTTCAGGTTCGCAGCCTCGGTCTGTGCCTGTGCAAGGATCTGCTGGGCTTCGGCTTCCGCCTGAGCGCGCAGAGCGCTGGCGGCGGCATCGGTGTTTTTGTTTGCTGCGCGCACCGATGCAACGTATTCGTCGGCCGCAGCCTGCGCTGCTTCAAACACCTTGTTCAGCTCCAGCGCGGCCTGCGCAATGGAACCTGCGTTTTCAATATGGATCTGCCGTTCCTGCAGCTGGGCAGACAGGGCAGCATTTTCTGCCCGGAGCTGGTCCTCGCTCTGCTTGAGCGCCAGAATGATCTCGACTAATTCGGTGCGGCGCATGTGCCGCAGTTCACGGTCTGGCATAATGATCGATTTCTCCCGCAAAAAGTGGTTGGATCAGATGAACGAAAATTTTCGTAAAATACGAAACTTTTCGTGCTGCAAAACCACATTGATATATCAATTTTCGGCGTGACAGCGCCAGTTTGATGCATGACCTTCCACCCTGTATGTTAGCACATTACGTGCAACAAAAGCGTAACAAAAATACCTTTTCTGTGCATTTTTTTACCAAAAAAATAAAAAATTGTTTCTTTTGATGTAAACGTTTACGCCGCACTGAAAAATGCGTTAAAAACAAAAAGAACTGTCCCCACAGCGGAGACAGTTCTTGAAAAACAGATGAAATCAGAAGCCGGATCAGAAGCTCTTCAGCAGATCACCCAGAGTCAGGAAGGACTGGTAGATCACGTTGACATTGTTGATGATGGAGCTTGCACCGGAGAAGATGCGGGCAATGGCGTTGAACACCTTACCGATATTCAGGAAGCTGTTGTAAGCGTCGCTGGCACCACCGTCCAGATAGACCATTTCCTCTTCGCTGATGGAGGCGTAGTTTGCAGGCAGTTTCATAGTAGACATGGAGATTTTCCTTTCTATTGATAAAATTGATACAGTGTGTGGAAAGACTTAAATAAAGGCAGCCACGGCCAGCGTGGTGATCAGAGCACCGGCTACCGCCAGAATGCTCAGAACCGGGCCGTCATTGTATTCCTGCGTGGTCTGTTCCGGCTGAGCGGGCGTGGATGTGCTGGTGGAAGTGGAGGCGTTTTTCACGGTCCAGTGTGCGTACACTGTGGTATCACCGGTAAACACCGTAGAGGTGCTGACTTTTGTGCCGCCCACCGGCTCGGTATACCAGCCGTCGAAGGTGTAGCCTTCCAACGTAGGCTGTGCGGGCAGGGCACTGAGTTTGCCGCTCAGATTGGTGGTGACTGCCACAACAGAGCTGCTGCCGCCCATGGCGTCCAGACCAATGGTGTAGACCTGCGAATCCTTGCTTTCTGCGGCAAAGGCAGAGGGCAGTGCACAGCAGAGCAGTGCAGCGCTGAGCAAGCCAAGGACCAGCATTTTCAAGATCTTTTTCATATGACTCCTCACTTTCCTGACGAATTGGGATGTGGTGCCTGCCGGGAACGGAAACACCAGAACAGACCTCGATGTCCCCGCCACAAGGCAGCAGACGAAAAAGCCGGGAAGAGGAGGTTTATTCAATCTTATATTTACCACATATAGTGTAACAAAAGTGCAACAAAATGGGCGGATTTTGTTGTTAAGATGAAAAAAATTGGTTTTTCACAAATTACAGGCTGCAAAAGGCGGCACAGAGCCGCCGCAAAAGCGGAAAAGTGGGACATTGCCCTTGTGGAACCACAAAAATTATGGTATAATATTTTGCATGATGCGCCATCGCCAAGCGGTAAGGCAGGGGACTTTGACTCCCCCATCGTAGGTTCGACTCCTGCTGGCGCAACCAAAAGCCCCGTCATCCTTCAAAAGGCTGACGGGGCTTTTTGCGCCGTTTTTTCCACAAAATGCAGCCGAAGCGTGCAAAGCTCAGCGGCGGTGGATCTTTCTGGTGGGCTTGCGGCGGTTCCAGTTGTTCAAAAGGACCCACGCAAAGTAGATGATGGCGGAAATAATACTCAATGTTATTACAACTTTGAGGTACAGACTGCCCAAGAACTCCTGAAAGCGCGCCACAGTGAACAGCAGCGGGTTGCGGCTGACATCCTGCCCGGCGATCAGGTCCACCACGCCAATGGTCTCACCGGCAAGCTTCAGCTCCACGGTGCCCACCACATCGCCCTGCTGGACGGGTGCACACACGTGATCCGGCAGGTGAAAATATTTCTGGGTCACGCTGCCGTCGCCGGTGGAGGGCAGCAGGGTCATCATGCTGTCGGCGGGATACAGCTGCAGGGAGCTGGTGTCGGAAGAATACTTCACCGGGATCTCAGCCAGCGCAAGGTCGGTATCCAGCGCAGCCTGAATGGAAAAGCTGTCGAATACCCAGTCCATCAGCTTTACCGTCTCATACAGGGCCGGGCGGCGGTTGGCATAGCCGAAATCGTCGCAGGTGTCCGGGCTTTGCATGACGCAGAAGAGATAGGTCGCGCCGTCCTTGCTGCCCCATGAGACGTAGCTCTGATCGCCGCTGTCGTTTTTGAACGCGGTCACATCGCACATGCCGCCCTGCATGGCGCTGCGGTAGTATTTGCCGCCGCTGGATTTGCTCAGCGCGGCGTTCTGGCTGACCAGAACAGACGAAGAACGGTGCTTTTCTTTGGCGGGCATGGTAAAGCTGGGCGCACCGGAAACTTGCACAAAGGCATCAAAGCTCATCAGATAGCGCAGGATCAGGTACATATCCACGGCACAGGTCACGTTGCCGCTGTCGATGCCGCAGGCATCCGTCCAGGTGCTGTGGGTGGTGCCGATGCGCTGGGAGAGGGTGTTCATCTGGCTCACCCAGCCCGCAAGGTCGCCGCCGGAAAGGGCGTAGGCAAGGCCCATGGCGGCTTCGTTCGCGTTGCGGGTCAGCATGGCGTACATGGCTTCACGGTAGGTAAAGGTCTCGTTGGAGCGCATATCGGCGTTGTTGGTGTTGTAAACGTAATCCGAGATGGCAAAGGGCATCTGGAAGGTGTCGTCCAGATGGTCGGCATAGTTGGTCAGCAGCAGGGCGATGGTCATGTACTTTGTCAGACCACCGGCGGATACCTGTTTTGTGCTGTCCTTATCGTAGACGATGATGTTGGTATCGGTGTTGACGATATAGGCGCTCTGTGCCTGCACCTGATAGACCGGGGTGGGGTCGAACATGGCCCCGGCGGGCAGCACAAGGCAGCTGAACAGGACGGCAAACGACAAAACCAGTGCAAAAATACGTTTCATGTGGACAATTCCTTTAAAAAGCGATAATATAAAACAACAGGCAGCACGGCACAAGCGCTGTGCGCCGGGTAAGAACGAGATCACAGCGGAAGGCTGTATTCTTTATAATAACAGGTTTGGCGGGGTGTGACAAGGCTTATTGTGCCGATTTCACATCCGGTCAGGGAGGACAGGAATGGTATATCTGACAGGGGACACCCACGGCGACATCGACCGCTTCAAGCACGGCAAGCTGCGCTGGCTGGGCAAAAAGGATACTGTGGTGGTGCTGGGGGACTTTGGCTTTGTGTGGGACGGCAGCAGGGAAGAGCAGAAAAAGCTGGACTGGCTGCGCAAGCGTCCGTACACCCTGCTGTTTCTGGATGGCAGCCATGAAAACTACGACCTTTTAAAGCAGTACCCCGTTGAGGAACGCTTTGGCGGCAAGGTGCAGGCACTGGGCGGCAATGTGTACCATGTGTGCCGCGGCAGCGTGCTGGAATTGGAGGATAAAAAGTACCTGTGCTTTGGCGGCGCAGAAAGCCAAGATGTGGAGGATCGGGAGCCGGGCGTGAACTGGTGGAAGGAAGAGATGCCCTCGGAGGAGGAATATGCCTTTTGTGAGGCAAACCTTGCGGCGTGTGATCACAAAGTGGATTATGTGCTGACCCACGACGCGCCAAGCAGATTTTTGGATTTTACGGCCCTTGCCAGCGGCGAGACCAACCAGCTGCACAGTTTTCTGGATAAGATTTTGTTGAATCTGACCTATGAAAAGTGGTTCTTCGGCTGCTACCATAAAGACGTACAGCTTTCCACCAAGAGCCGCTGCGTGTTCTGTGATGTGATAAGCATGGGCGAACGACACACAAAGCGTTCTGGACGATAACAGGGGCCGCTGCACCAGCCGTGCAGCGGCTTTTGCATTTTCTGCTGCCTGTGCGCAAAAAACTCAGGATCAGTTCATGGCTCCGGCTTTCTCGAACATCTGCTGCACCTGCTGTTCCAGCAAAGCATGTTCCGGCTTTGCCAAAAGCGGGTCGTCGGCCAGCATGGCAACGGCTTCTGCCTGCGCAGCGTGCAGGGTGCGGGTGTCGTTCATCAGGTCCGCGATCTGCAGAGTGGGCAGGCCATGCTGGCGGCTGCCAAAAAAGTCGCCGGGGCCGCGGGTCTCCAGATCGTACTGCGCCACCGCAAAGCCGTCCGTGGTGCTGCACAAAAATTTCAGCCGCTTTTGTACGTTTTCGCTTTGGTTATCGCTGACAAGGAAGCACCAGCTCTCCGCTGCACCGCGTCCCACGCGGCCGCGCAGCTGGTGCAGGGCGCTCAGACCGTAGCGCTCGGCGTTCTCAATCACCATGACGCTGGCGTTGGGTACATCCACACCCACCTCAATGACGGTGGTGGACACCAGTGCGTCCAGCCGTCCGGACTTGAAGTCCTCCATCACGGCAGCTTTCTCCTTGGGCTTGAGCTTGCCGTGCATCAGGCCCACCCGGCGGTCGGGCAGCAGGGCCTTGGCAATGTCCTCATAGTAGGTCTTGACGGCGTTCAATCCGCCATCCGGTGTGTCCTCGATGGCGGGGCACACCAGATATACCTGCCGCCCGCGCCCGATCTCCTGATCAAGAAAATGGTAGAGGTCATGCCGCTTTTTGCCGGTAATGCACCGGGTCTTGACCGGGGTGCGGCCCGGCGGCAGCTCGTCCAGAATGGAGATGTCAAGGTCGCCGTAGATCAAAAGGCCCAGCGTGCGGGGAATGGGCGTTGCACTCATCACCAGCAGGTGCGGATCTACGGCCTTTTCGGCCAGCATTCCGCGCTGGCGTACCCCAAAGCGGTGCTGCTCGTCGATGACGGCAAGGCCCAGCCGGGCAAACTCCACGCCCTCGCTGAGGATGGCGTGGGTGCCCACTACAAGGTCGGCCTGATCCTCCCGGATGGCGGCAAGGGTGGTGCGCTTGGCAGCGGCCTTCATGCCGCCGGTCAGCAGAGCCACCCGCATTCCAAAGGGGGCAAGCATCCGGTTCAGGCCCTCGGCGTGCTGAGCGGCCAGAATTTCGGTGGGAGCCAGCAGCGCGGCTTGATATCCGGCCCGGATGCAGGCCCAGATGGCGGCGGCGGCCACCAGCGTTTTGCCGCTGCCCACATCGCCCTGCAAAAGGCGGTTCATAGAAGTCTCGCCCGCCATGTCGGCCAGGATCTCGCTCACGGCCCGGCGCTGGGCTCCGGTGGGGGAGAAGGGCAGGCTGGCCCAGAAAGGGGCGGGGTCGGCAAGCTGCATGGGCGCACCGGTAGCAGCGGCACCGCGGTTCTTCATGCGGCCAATGCCCAGCTGCAAAACCAGAAGTTCTTCGTAGATCAGCCGCCGCCGGGCGGCATAGGCCTGCTCTTCGGTGGCGGGGCAGTGGATGGCCCGCACCGCATCCGCCTTGGAGAGCAGCCGGTATTTTTGCAGCATTTCCGGCGGCAGCGGGTCGGGCAGAAGCTCTGCATGGGGCAGCAGCTGCCGCACGCACTTGGCGATGGCATTGCTGGAAAGCCCCTCGGTCTGGGGGTAGACGGCTTCAAACGGGGCGGCTTTGATCTGTGCGGCTGTGCGCACCTGTGGGTTCACCATCTGGCGGCGCAGCATCCCGCCGGTGACGATGCCCTGAAAATAGTATTCCTGTCCCAGTTCCAGCTTCTGGGCGGCATAGGGGTTATTGAACCATGTGATCTCCAGACTGGAAACATCGTCCCCGGCGGTGATGCGCTCCATCCGCCGTCCGCCCGGCAGGATGCGCCCGCCGGGTTTGGCGAACACCTCGGCCTTGACGACGCATTCCACATCGGTGGGTGCTTCAGCAATGGAATAGGGTTTGGTGAAGTCGATATACTTCCGGGGGTAGTGGCACAGCAGGTCGGCCAATGTCACGATGCCCAGCTTCTCGAACCGCTCAGCGGTCTTGGGGCCGACGCCCTTCAGGTAGCGCACCGGTGTATCGGGAGTAAGGGTGGTATGGTTTTCGGCGGGCACAGGCATCAGCTCCTTTGCAAAGTAGTATAGCCATTGTAGCACGGACGGGGAACAGATGCAAACACTTTGACTTTGAGCGGCGGCTGTGGTACATTGAATAAAAAGGAGAGGGGAGACACCATGGAGATCCGAAACGCAACCCTGCAGGATCTGCCCGCCATTGCCGCCGTGGAAGGGGCCTGTTTTCCGGCAGCAGAGGCTGCAACAGCCGAGGAGTTTGCCGGACGGCTGGCACACTATGCCGGGCATTTCTGGCTGCTGTTCGAGGAGGGGCAGTTGTTGGCCTTTGTGGATGGCTTTTGCACAGACATGCCCGACTTGACCGATGCAATGTACGCGGACGCGTCCCTGCACGCGGAAAACGGCGCATGGCAGATGATCTTTGGGGTGAACACCCTCCCGCGCTGCCGCTGCCGGGGCTACGCCGAACTGCTGCTGCAGCGGGCCATTGCAGATGCCCGCGCGCAGGGGCGCAAGGGTCTGGTGCTGACCTGCAAGGAAAAACTGCTGCATTACTATGCAAAGTTCGGTTTTGTGAACGAGGGTGTTTCCGGCTCTACCCACGGCGGGGTGATGTGGTATCAGATGCGGCTGCGGTTCTGAGAGAGTGGTCTGGAATGACCTCCGCTTGCGCTCTGGCCATCTTCAGCGGAAGATTTATTTATAATTTGTCCCCCGGGAAAATCTGCGGATTTTCCCGGGGGACTTTTTCACGGGAGGAGTCATGGAGACGAACGGAAGGTCAAACTTTATCCGGCTTGCTTTCTTTCCGCAGCGCCGCGCTTTCGCAGAAAGCGGCGTTGCAAATGCAGCTGACCGTTACGACCCCACTGGTGAAAAGGGGATTCAGAAAAGCCCGCAGGCTTTTCTGAATCCCGAATAAAAAATCTAATTCCGCCAATTATGCGCAAAGCGCACGCGGCGCGCATTTTAAATCGTCTCGTCCCAGGCAGGGAACAGTGCAAAACAAAAAATCCCGGAAGCCGAAGCTTCCGGGAATCTTTTGGAGGTGACGAC
>ERZ1026854.1172-NODE-1172-length-17148-cov-4.003686_pt1 | contig 17148 bp, 15 predicted proteins | sample MGYA00380157_ERZ1026854 | MGnify/ENA primary metagenome ERZ1026854 (study PRJEB33269, sample SAMEA4719793) | human gut metagenome | biome: human-associated habitat; feature: organic feature; material: feces | place: Cameroon | collected 2013-10 ...
CGCCATCAGGGATTAAAGGCTGCAGTAGCGTCTTCCACCAGATCGGATATCGTAGAGCGTTATCTGGAGGGAGCGGGAATCCGTGACTATTTTTCCGGGATCGTAGGAGGCGAGATGGTAGAAAAGTCAAAGCCGGAACCGGACATCTTTCTGAAGGCGGCGCAGTTGTGTGGCCTGAAGCCGGAGCAGGCGGTTGTACTGGAAGATTCCGAAAATGGAATCCGTGCTGCCGTAGCAGCAGGAATCCCTGTGATCTGTGTTCCGGATTTAAAAATGCCGGAGGACGAAGTGCGCAAGATGGTAAACATAATGGTTACGCCTTCGCTTCCGGACGAACAATAGAAAACGGGAATTGTTTTTTCTGCTGTGGTGTCAGCTGTGCCGAAAAAATTTCCGTTAAGATCTGATTTTCTTCCGGGGTAAACTGAATATTCTCCTGCTGCATGGTCTTTTTCCACCGGGTCAGCAGTGGGAGGGCTTCTGTAAGCTTTTTTCCATGCAGGGAGGCGGCAAGCTGTTCGATCATATTCTGTTTTTGGGGATCCATAGAACGAAAGGTTTCGTTTTGCTGCCAAGATTCCATAATCAATACCATTCCTTTCTGATATCTGCCGGTTGGTTGTTTCCGGAAGATCATTGTTGTTCTTCATCGTTTCCCGTCTCGTTTGTGAAACCACGAAGCTGTTCAAAAAGCTGCTGCTGTTCCGGGGAAAGCTGGGTGATCAGAAATTCCATAAGCTGGTTGTTTCCGTTCTGATTTCCCATACCACCAAATCCTCCCAGAAGCTGTAACAGCATTTGAAGGGGATTTGCGGTGGGCATACCAAGTCCGGCTGCCTGAAGATCGCCGGAATCCGCCGGATCGCCCTGAGCCGCCATAAATTCCCGGTAATTCTGGAAGAGATGACCGGCTTTTATAAAATTAAGGATCATCTGGACCAGATCGGATTCTCTGGGAGTGCAGTATTCCTGCATATGTAGAAGCATCTCCTCCGGCCGGGCGGCTGTTTCACAGGCTTCCAGATCCCCGGACATACCGCCTCTGGCAGTGTTGATCAGGGTGTTTGCCTGCAGCAGCAGATCCAAAGCGTATCGTTGCTGTCCTGATGTGTAAGGCTGGGCGGCGCGGAGCATTGCCATGCGCCGTTCTCTTTCTTCTGTGGTCATACGATTGACTCCTTTCTGACTTTTTTGTGCTGTTATATGAATATGCAACAGGAATGGAAATATGATTGACAACCATTGCAGAGATTGTATAATTATAATGTTACGCAGGGCAGCTTTCGCTGAAAACAACAGAGAAAAGAGGCATAAATGGCAAAGAAATTAATTGACTTGATTGGAATCTCTAAAAGCTATGGAGATAAAGTAATATTAGATGATTTAAATCTATATTTAAATGAAAACAGATTTTTGACGATTCTGGGTCCCAGTGGATGTGGCAAGACGACAACCCTTCGTATTCTGGGAGGCTTTGAGACGCCGGATAAAGGCAGGGTGATCTTTGAGGGGAAGGATATTACCATGCTTCCGCCCAATGAGAGACAAGTCAATACGGTGTTTCAGAAGTATGCGCTTTTTACTCATATGAATATTGAGGAAAACATTGCATTTGGATTGAAAATTAAAAATAAATCAAAAAGTTATATCAGGGATAAAGTAAAATATGCTTTAAAGCTGGTGAATCTGGATGGCTATGAAAAGAGAATGCCGGATTCTCTCAGTGGAGGGCAGCAGCAGCGTATTGCTATTGCAAGAGCGATTGTCAATGAGCCGCGGGTTCTGTTGTTAGATGAGCCCCTTGGGGCATTGGATCTCAAGCTGCGTCAGGATATGCAGTATGAGCTGATCCGGTTAAAGAACGGGCTGGGGATCACCTTTGTATATGTAACTCACGACCAGGAGGAGGCATTGACTATGTCGGATACTATCGTGGTAATGAATCAGGGGTATATCCAGCAGATCGGCACGCCGGAGGACATTTATAACGAGCCGCAGAATGCTTTTGTGGCAGATTTTATCGGAGAGAGCAATATTATTGGTTCTACAATGGTAGAAGATCGGCTTGTGGACATTCTTGGTACAAAATTTGTCTGTGTGGATGAGGGCTTTGGCAATAACCAGCCGGTGGATGTGGTGATCCGGCCGGAGGATATTGTACTGACGGAGCCATCCGGGGGGATTATCAAAGGACGGGTTACTTCGGCAATCTTTAAAGGTGTTCACTATGAGATGGAGGTGCAGGCAGCAGGCTTTGAATGGCTGGTTCACAGTACGGTTTTAAAGGAACCCGGCAGCGAAGTGGGAATCTGGGTAGATCCGTTCAATATCCAGATCATGCATAAACCGGAATCGGAGGATGAGGAGCAGGAGCATTACGAGGACTAGGCAGAGGATAAAGAGATGGAGGGATAGACATGAAGAGATTAGGAAAAAGACTTCTGGCAGGACCCTATCTGATATGGATGCTGCTGTTTACAGTGGTACCGTTAGTTCTGCTGGTTTATAATGCGTTTATGGGAGCGGACGGTTCCTTCACATTGTCCAATGTGGCAGCAATTCTTGATCCGGTCAATGGCAAACCGTTTCTTCGCAGTATCGGGATGTCTTTGCTGGTAACGGGGATCTGTCTGGTGCTTTCCTTTCCGCTGGCATTGATCCTGCGGAAATATTCCAGCAATAAAAACAGTTTTATTGTAATGATCTTTATTCTGCCTATGTGGATGAATTTCATGCTGAGAACATTGGCATGGCGATTGATCTTATTAAACAACGGAATATTAAATCAGATTTTAACAACACTTGGCTTTGGAAAGGTACATCTGATGAATACGATCTGGGCAGTCATTCTGGGAACCGTATATGATTATCTGCCGTTTATGGTACTTCCTATCTATAACGCGCTGGTCAAGATTGACAATGATGTGATCAGTGCTGCACAGGATCTGGGGGCAGGTCAGTGGACGATCCTGCGCCGGATCATTATTCCTCTTAGCATTCCGGGGGTGGTCAGTGGTATTACCATGGTAATGGTGCCATCTATCAGTGAGTTTGTTATCGCCTCCATGCTGGGCGGTGGCAAGGTATATCTGATCGGAAATGTGATCGAACAGGCATTTAATTCCGGCTATGCGGATATCCATGCCGGATCCGGACTTTCTTTAAGTCTGATGGTACTGATCCTGATCAGTATGGTGATCTACCGGTTCTTTGACGGAGAGGAGGGGGAGAGCAGCTTATGGTAAAACAAAAGATGATTGATACAGCTTCCAAAATTTATCTGATTTTTGCGTTGTTCCTGCTGTATCTGCCAATTCTTATATTGATTATATCATCATTTAATGCATCGCCGCGAAATAAAGCCGTCTGGGGAGGATTTTCTCTGGAAGGTTATGGGAAGCTTTTGCATAATGATGTGATCATGCAGGCACTGGGGACGACGATCCTGCTGGCGGCAGGGGCGGCACTGGTATCAACGATCCTTGGCACCATGGCATGCATTGGCATGCTGGGAATGAAAAAGCGTTCCAGAACCTGGCTGATGGGATTGACCAATATTCCTATGTTAAATGCAGATATTGTAACAGGTGTGGCGTTAATGCTGCTGTTTTCCCGGTTTGTTGATCTGAGCTTCTGGACTATGCTGATTGCTCACATTACATTGATCATTCCCTATGTAGTGCTTTGTGTGCAGCCAAAGGTGATGCATCTGAATACAAGCATGTACGAGGCTGCCTTGGATCTGGGGGCTTCTCCTGTCTATGCATTCTGGAAGGTTGTGCTTCCGGAGCTGGTACCGGGGATTGTAGCAGGCTTTATGCTTTCCTTTACTATGTCTCTGGATGATTTCTCGGTAACGTATTTTACGAAAGCACCGGGGATCCATACCATGTCCACGATGATCAATGCCGAGTACCGCAAGGGCATCCAGACGGAGCTTTATGCATTATCTACTATTGTGTTTGCACTGGTTCTTTTGGTGCTTTTCCTGATGAACCGGAAAGCATGGCAGAGTGTAGGGAGTGTTCGGGGAAGGAAAGGAGGCAGACAGCGTGAAAAAGCATAATAAAATGTGGAAAAAATGCACGGCGGCAGGAATGTCTGTGCTTCTGGCAGCTTCCGGGCTGCTCACGGCGTGCGGGACTTCCGGGCAGAGGGCGGACAAAAGGATCGTGGTATTTAATTACGGGGACTATATTGACCATGATGTGCTAAAGGAGTTTGAGAAGGAAACAGGGATTTCGGTGGCATATGAGGAGTTTCTGACACCGGAAGCCATGTATACCAAGTACAAAAATGGTACGATCCATTATGATCTGATCTGCTGTTCCGACTATATGCTGGATAAGATGATCCGGGAAAAGGACGTAAGGAAAATTGATATGGATCAGCTGGAATATGCCGGCAATATCGGGGAAACCTATTGGAAATTATCGCAGAATTTTGATCCGGACAATTCCTACAGTGTTCCATATTTTTGGGGAACCGTAGGTATATTGTATAATCCGAAGCTTCTGGATTTTACACCGGACAGCTGGAAGGATCTGTGGAGAAAGGATTACAGGGACAATATCATTATGCAGGACAGCGTCCGGGACAGCTTTGTACCGGCACTGCGCCAGCTTGGTTATTCCATTAATACCACAAATAAAAAGCAGTTGAAAGAGGCGCAGAAGCTGCTGATAGAGCAGAAGGAGCTGGTACAGTCCTATCTGGTGGATGAAGTGCGGGACGATATGGCCAATGAGCAGGCAGCGATGGCAGTGATCTACTCCGGAGAGGCCGGACTTGCCAGAGACTACAATGAGGATCTGGAGTTTGTCGTACCAAAGGAAGGCTCCGATGTCTGGATGGACAGCTGGGTGATTCCAAAGGATGGAGAAAATTATGAGGGAGCGATAAAATTCCTTGATTTTTTGTGCAGGAAAGACATTGCTATGAAGAATTTTGAATATGTATATTATTCTACACCAAATACAGCAGTTCTGGACGAGATCGATCCGGAGGAGAAAGCAGATGATCCTGTGATCTTCCAGTCGGAGGATGTTGTGAAAAACTGTGAAATGTTCCGTTATCTCGGAACAGACATGGAGGAGTATTATAACTATATGTGGAAACAGTTGAAGGCGTATTGAAAATGGTATTGAAAAGCCATGTTAAGGCGTGGTAAAATAAGATGTATCACAAGGATCAGGAGGTCGGATTGGCATGAAACGTGATAAGAAACCTAAAAAAGAAAAGATTATCAGAAATGACAGGGTTGCTTTTTTACACTCTCTGAAATTCCGGATGTCATTGCTGACAGCGGGCGCAGTTATTATTGCAGCGGTGATCATATTGGCATTAGTCATTCCGGAGGCAAAAAGCACACTTCTGGATCAGACGAAAAACTATCTGCATGATGTGACCGTCAGTAATGGTGCAACGCTGGAGATGATGAGAAAGCAGATTAAGCTTAAGGATCCGGAGGCATTAAAGAATGCTTTTCAGAATGTGGGGCTGGACGGCATTGATTCCAGTTATGCCTATGTTGTGACAGCAGACGGTACGATGCAGTATCATCCGACGGCGGACAAGATCGGAAAGCCCGTGGAAAATGCAGTGATCAAGGGTGTCGTTGCCCAGATGGCACAGGGAAAGAGACCGGAGGCAAAGGTGGCATCCTATGACTTTAATGGGGTGCAGAAGTATGTCGCATATTATGTGGATGAAGCCTGCTCCTCTGTATTGGTAGTTTCTGCTGATCAGAGTGAGATTCTGGCACCTTTAAATAAAGTTACATATATCAGCATTGCAGCTTCGGTGGCAGTGATTATCGTTATGATGATCGTATCATTGATACTGATCTCTGCAAGTCTGCGTCCGATCAGCAAGATTTCTGCGATTGTAGGAAAGATGTCACGCATGGATTTTACCCCGACACCGGGCTCTGAGAAGCTGGTAAGCCGCAAGGATGAGACAGGAGTTATGAGCCGTTCGGTGGCAGAGCTTCGCCGGGAACTGGTTGCTCTGGTGGAGGAGATCCAGCAGAAGAGTTCTGATCTCTTTGGCGCATCGGAGCGTCTGGATAAGGATGCTTCCAGCACGGCCAAGACAGTTTCCCAGGTAGAAAGTGCAGTGGGAGATATTGCGTCCGGAGCTACCAGTCAGGCACAGGAGACACAGAGTGCTACGGAGCATGTGATCCATATGGGGAATATGATCGAGGAGACAAACCGGGAAGCTGAGCTTCTGGAGAACAATTCTAAGAGCATGAAGAACTCCAGTGATCATGCGATGACCATATTGAATGAACTGATGTCGGTCAACGAGCGTACCAAGACATCTATAGAGGAGATTTATGAGCAGACCAATATTACCAATGCGTCGGCACAGAAGATTAAAGAAGCAACGACATTGATCGCTTCCATTGCGGAGGAGACCAACCTGTTATCATTGAATGCCTCCATTGAGGCTGCCAGAGCCGGGGAGCAGGGAAGAGGTTTTGCTGTAGTGGCATCCCAGATCCAGAAGCTGGCAGAGCAGTCCAATGAGTCAGCAAGCCAGATTGCGGAGATCACATCTGCATTGATCAAGGATTCTACCAGAGCAGTGGAGACGATGCAGCAGGTTCGTGATATTATGGATGAGCAGAGCGATAAGATGACACAGACGGATGAGATGTTCCGGCAGGTGGATAAGGGTGTGTCCAATGCGATGGATAGTGTAGTCAATATCACAGGAAAAACAGAAAATCTGGATGATTCCCGCAGCAAGGTTGTTGATGTGGTACAGAATCTGTCCGCAATTGCAGAGGAAAATGCAGCAAGCAGCCAAGAGACATCCGCTTCCGTTGCGGAGGTAGGCAATATTGTGATCGACATTTCAGAAAATGCGGCACAGTTAAAGGATATTGCACAGGGTCTGGAGCAGAGTGTGAAGAAGATTCGTTTATAGCAGTCAATGTTTCCGGAAGGAAACCAATTGAAAACAGCGCAGCAGGAATCTGCTTATGTAGAGTTTCTGCTGCGTTTATCTGTTCCGTATGGCAAAACAGATTATTACACAGGATGCAGGGCAGCCGGCGGAACATAATCATAGAAATGAAAGGTACGGTATTATAATGGCAGGATCTACATTTGGAACAATATTTAAAGTAACCACATGGGGAGAGTCCCATGGAAAAGGTGTTGGTGTGATAGTGGATGGCTGTCCGGCAGGGCTGGAGCTGGATGAACAGAAGATACAGCAGTATCTGAACCGCAGAAAGCCGGGACAGACGAGATATTCCACTCCCCGTAAGGAGGAGGATCTGGTGGAGATCCAGTCCGGTGTTTTTGAGGGAAAGACCACAGGAACACCGATTTCTCTGGTGGTATATAATAAGACGCAGCGTTCAAAGGATTATTCCGAGATTGCCGGTTATTACCGTCCGGGTCATGCGGACTATACCTTTGATCAGAAGTATGGTTTCCGGGATCACCGGGGAGGCGGACGTTCCTCCGGCCGGGAACCCATTGGCAGGGTTGCCGCGGGAGCAATTGCAGAGGAGCTGTTAAAGAGCCTTGGGATACAGGTACAGGCGTATACGAAAAGTATCGGCGATGTGACGGCTGATATGGACAAGGCAACTCCGGAAAATATCATGAAAAGTCCTCTTTATATGCCGGATCCGGAGGCATCAGAAAAAGCGGAGCTTTTTCTGGAGCGGAAAATGCAGGAACAGGACTCGGCAGGCGGAGTGATCGAATGTATCTTAAAAGGAATGCCTGCCGGTATCGGAGAGCCGGTTTTCGATAAGCTGGATGCCAATCTGGCAAAGGCAGTCATGTCAATTGGGGCTGTGAAGGGAGTGGAGATCGGTGATGGTTTTGCAGTGGCAGGAGCCTTTGGATCCGATAACAATGATTCCTTTTGCAAAGGACAGGATGGAAAAATAGCAAAGACAACAAATCATGCCGGTGGTATTTTGGGCGGCATGAGTGATGGGAGCGATATTATACTCCGGGCAGCGATCAAACCCACACCGTCCATTGCAAGACAGCAGCAGACGGTCAATCGTGACGGAGAGGACATTGAGATATCCATTAAAGGGCGTCATGATCCGATCATTGTACCGAGGGCAGTAGTGGTTGTGGAAGCTATGACAGCAATCTGTGTGCTGGATATGATTCTGTTGGGAATGACATCCCGGCTTGACCGGATTCAGGAGTTTTGGAAAAAATAATCATAAAAATACTTCCAAGACTGTGGTTTTATAGTCTTAGAAGTATTCCTGTTTCATAAACACGTATTTTTTAGAATCCGTTTCCGCAACAGCAGCAGAGGATCAGGATCCAGAGAATGGAATTGCAGCCGCAGCCGTCTCCGGTTCCGAAACCGCCAAAGCCGTTGTTACCATTTCCACAACAGCAGCAGAGGAGAAGAAGGATAATGATCCAGCTGCATCCTCCGTTGTCTGTAGAACATCCGCCGCCACAACCGGTTGCTGTTAAATCGCTCATGAAAACCTCCATTCTGTCAGAATCAATTGACAGAGAATTATATTTACAATTTCATACTATGTATCTATGCTTGGACAGTTTCCGGATTTTTTCAGAGATATGAGACATAACTGCTCCGGCTGCATATTATAATATAAATTCCAATCATTGACGAAGCAGAATCCATAATAATATTAGAAAACTGTCATTACATAATGATCTGCCGGGTATCATTCCCGGGGATAGATTGGAGGCAGTATGAGATACTTTTATTATGGAACAGAAAAAAGAAAAGAATCAATGCCGTCAGGACGTCAAATGGAATATGGAAGCAAAGTCCGGAAAGAGGATGATCTGGTCATCGAGGAGGATACGATTTATGAGATTGACCGGGAGTGCGAGGCATGCCGTCAGCGAATAATGAAAGGACGATGGTGATCGTGCGATGAGAAAGGGCAGAAGGCCACCCGGAAGGGTGGCCTCGCAGTTGGGATCCGGACAGGGTAAATCTGCTCGGATCAGATGGATGATGTGCTTTTAGAAGCCGTTTCCACAGCAGCACAGGATAAGTAAGATCCAGATAATGGAACTGCAGCAGCTGTCGCCACATCCATTTCCGAAACCGCAAAAACCGCTGTTGCCATTGCCGCAGCAGCACAGGAGAAGCAGGATAATGATCCAGCTGCATCCTCCTTCATTGCCGTTATTACTGCATCCACATCCACAATCGGTTGCTGCTAAGTCACTCATTGAATACCTCCGTTCTGTCATTTTATATGACAGGATATATATACATTTTTAACCTATGCGGGTTAGCTTGGACAGTTTCCAAAAAGAATGAAAAGGTCAAAAGATTTTTGATCTGACAACATAAAATTATCGAAAGAAAGGCAGGGAAAGATTATGATAAGAGTGGAACACGAAAGAAAAGATTCCTGGTTTCAGAAAATAAAATATGGTAAGAAATTATGTGCAGCAGGTCTTAGCATCAGCCTGATCGTGTCAACTGTTCTGACAGGCTGTGAGCTGCCGGGAAAATCTCACAGAAATAATGTATATGTGCCGCCGGCGTCAACGGATGCCGCCAGTACCGAGGAACCGGATGTGATCGGGATGAGCGATGAGGATGCCACATATGCTTCATTGGAGTATCTGGACCTGATGACGGACGAGGAAAAGGTGGGGCAGTTGTTTACAGTGAATCTGGAGCAGCTGGATGACACAAAGGGAGAATATTATGAACATAAAAAGATCACCAAAACGATGAAAGAAAATCTCCGGAAGTATCCTGTAGGAGGAGTTATTTTATTTTCCAGAAATATATGGAACCGCAAGCAGACCAAAAAGCTGATCCGTAAATTACAGAAAAATGCAGCGATGCCAATGTTTATCAGTGTAGATGAGGAGGGCGGCGATGTAGCACGGATCGGAAACAATAAGAAAATGAAAACAGACACCTTTCCGACTATGGAAGAGATCGGAAAGACTCAGGATGCAGATTATGTATATTATATGGCATCTACGATCGGCAGTCAGATCGGAGAGCTTGGCTTTAATGTAGATTTTGCTCCGGTGGCAGACGTAAAGACCTCGGAGATGAACAGCGAGATCGGTACCCGGTCCTTCGGAGATGATCCTAAGAAGGTGGCGGAGTTTGTGAGCGCATATGTAAAAGGTCTGGAGAGTCAGAATATCTGTTCCACGCTGAAGCATTTTCCGGGGCAGGGTTCCTCCAGTGGAGACACCCATCAGGGAAGTGTTGATATTGACAGCAGTATATCGAAGCTGCGAAAGATTGATTTTGTGCCGTTTGTGAGTGGCATTGAGGCCGGAGCCGATTTTGTGATGGTTTCCCATATTTCGGTCAGCAGAGTCACAGAAACCAGTGAACCGGCCAGTGTTTCCAAACTGATCATGACCACCATTCTCAGAGAAGAGCTGGATTACAGCGGACTGATCATAACAGATGCCTTTGATATGGCATGTATCACGGACAAGTATTCGGCTGCGGAGGCGGCAGTGAAATCCTTTAATGCCGGTGCGGACATTATATTGATGCCACAGGATCTGCCGGAGGCCTATGATGCGATCCTGAGTAAGGTGAAATCAGGAAAGATCACCGAAAAGAGACTGAATGATACGGTACAGAGGATTCTCAAATTAAAATTTCAGAAGGGGATTATGACGCTGGAGGATACAGCACAGAAGAAAATGGGGGATTAAACCGCAAAAAGTTACAAACAAGTCTTGAGATTTTTCGTGGAATTGATATAATATATCTTGTGTTAATAGGGGTATTAGGACAATTGCATAAGAATGGAGACAAAAATGAGTGAGCATACCAAATGTAACAAACAGACATCATGTGAAAAATGCCATTGTTCCGGCTGCCTGCTTCATCAGGCGGAAGAACCAAAGCTCGGAGAAGAGTGCGGAGTATTTGGAATGTACGATATGGAAGGCAGAGATGTAGCGTCTACGATCTATTATGGACTGTTTTCCCTCCAGCACCGGGGACAGGAGAGCTGCGGTATTGCAGTCAGCCGTACGGACGGTCCTCCACGCAATTCCTCTTCGGTCAAGGGAATGGGACTTGTCAATGAGGTGTTCAATGCGGAAAACCTCGGCAAGATGAAGGGGGATATCGGAGTCGGTCATGTCCGTTATTCTACGGCAGGTGCCAGCATTGCAGAGAACACACAGCCTTTGGTACTCAATTACATTAAAGGCACACTTTCTCTGGCACATAACGGTAATCTGGTCAATGCACTGGAGCTTCGAAGAGAACTGGAGCTGAGCGGAGCAATCTTTCAGACCTCCATTGACTCTGAGGTGATCGCTTATCTGATCGCCAGAGAGAGGCTGAAGGTAGGAAAGGTTGAGGAAGCAGTCAAGGAAGCCATGAAAAAGATCAAGGGAGCGTATTCCCTAGTAGTGGCAAGTCCCCGGAAGCTGATCGGAGCCAGAGATCCCTTTGGATTTCGTCCGCTTTGTATCGGTAAGAGAGATGGAGCCTATATGCTTTCCAGTGAGTCCTGTGCTTTAGATACCGTTGGAGCGGAATTTATCCGTGATGTAGAGCCGGGAGAGATCGTCACCATTACACCGGAGGGAATAACATCGGACAAGTCTCTGATGACCCAAAACCACGCAAAATGTATTTTTGAGTATATTTATTTTGCAAGACCGGACAGCTACATTGATGGAATCAGTGTACATAGCTCCCGGATCATTGCCGGAAGGATCCTGGCACAGACGCATCCGGTGGATGCAGATATTGTTGTAGGTGTTCCGGAGTCCGGAAATGCAGCAGCTATGGGCTTTGCACTGGAGTCAGGCATTCCGTATGGCACAGCGTTTGTCAAAAACAGCTATGTGGGCAGGACGTTTATCAAGCCAAAGCAGTCAGCCAGAGAGTCCAGCGTGATGGTGAAGCTGAATGTGCTTCGGGAGATTGTCCGGGGTAAGCGGGTTGTTATGGTAGATGATTCCATTGTCCGCGGAACGACGAGTGCCCGTATTGTGAAGATGTTAAAGGATGCAGGGGCAAGCGAAGTGCATGTACGCATCAGCTCACCTCCGTTTAAATATCCATGTTATTTTGGAACAGATGTACCGTCCAGCGATCAGTTGCCGGCATTTAGTCATACCGTCGAGCAGATTGCAGAAATGATCGGTGCAGATTCCCTGGGATATCTCGATCTGAACAGACTCAGCGAGCTGATCGATGGGGATCAGGGATACTGTAATGCATGTTTCTCCGGAAATTATCCTGTGGATCCGCCGAAGGAAGATATCCGTGGAGATTATGATAAATAAAAGACCAGTGTGAAAGGCATCAATGTCATTTGTGTCAGCACAAGAGACACTGATACTGAATTATAAAACAAGGTGTGCGAAAAAGCACGGAAATGAGGTTAGATATGAGCAACGACAGATACACAAGTCCACTGTCTGAGAGATACGCCAGCAGAGAAATGCAGTACATATTCTCTCCAGACAAGAAATTCAAAACCTGGAGACGTTTATGGATTGCGCTTGCTGAGGCAGAGAATGAACTTGGTCTTCTGGATGAAAACGGCAATCCTGCTGTCACAAAGGAGCAGATTGAGGAGCTGAAATCCCAGGCTGACAATATCAATTATGATGTTGCCAAAGAGAGAGAGAAGCAGGTACGTCATGATGTAATGTCCCATGTATATGCGTATGGTGTTCAGTGTCCAAAGGCAAAGGGTATCATCCATCTGGGAGCAACCTCCTGTTATGTTGGAGATAATACGGATGTTATCATTATGACAGAGGCACTTCATCTGATCCGCAATAAGCTGATCAATGTCATTGATGAGCTTTCCAGATTTGCAATGAAGTATAAATCACAGCCGACACTGGCGTTTACTCATTTCCAGCCGGCCCAGCCGACCACTGTAGGCAAGAGAGCAACTCTGTGGCTGCAGGAGTTTTTGATGGATCTGGAGGATCTGGATCATGTGATCGATCATATGAAACTTTTAGGATCTAAGGGGACCACCGGTACCCAGGCAAGCTTTATGGAGCTTTTCGATGGGGACGAGGAGAAGGTTAAGAAACTGGATCATATCATTGCCAAGAAAATGGGCTTTAAGGAGTGCTTCCCGGTATCCGGACAGACCTATTCCCGTAAGCTGGATACCAGAGTGGTAAATGTTTTGGCTGGTATCGCTGCAAGTGCACATAAGTTTTCCAATGATATCCGCCTTCTTCAGCATCTGAAGGAGATTGAGGAGCCGTTTGAGAAGAACCAGATCGGTTCCTCTGCAATGGCATATAAGAGAAATCCAATGAGAAGTGAGCGTATTGCCTCTCTGGCACGTTATGTGATGGCAGACGTGACCAATACGATGTTTACCTCGGCGTGTCAGTGGTTTGAGCGTACTCTGGATGATTCTGCCAATAAGCGTATCAGTGTTCCGGAGGGCTTCCTGGCTACAGATGGTATTCTGGATCTGGTACTCAATGTCGTAGACGGTCTTGTGGTTTATGATAAGGTCATTGAGAAACGTCTGATGTCAGAACTTCCGTTTATGGCCACAGAAAATATCATGATGGATGCGGTCAAGGCAGGCGGAGACAGACAGGAGCTTCATGAAAAGATCCGTCAGCTTTCTATGGAAGCAGGTAAGAATGTTAAACAGGAAGGCAAAGAGAATAATCTTCTGGAGCTGATCGCTGCAGATGATGAATTCCCGATGACGCTGCCGGAGCTGCAGGCATTGATGGAGCCATCAAGATATACAGGACGTTCCGCTTCGCAGGTAGAGGAGTTTATTCAGGAGATTGTCCAGCCGATTCTCGATGAGAATCAGGAGATCCTGGGAATGAAATCAGAAATAAACGTGTAGGAATCAATTTACAGGATCAGTGTTTCGTATGCCGGATTAACGACAGAAAACGCTGATCCATCCCCATGTCATCATAGTACTGCCGGGCATGGGGAATGTAGTCAGGGCAGTGCAGAAATGGGGGCTATTATGGTTACAGCAATCGTTGGAGCAAACTGGGGCGATGAGGGAAAGGGAAAGATCACCGATATGCTAGGTGAGAAGTCCGATATCATTGTACGTTTTCAGGGAGGAAGCAATGCAGGTCATACCATCATCAATGACTATGGCAAATTTGCACTTCATCTTCTTCCGTCCGGTGTGTTTTACAATCATACCACAAGCGTGATCGGAAACGGTGTTGCACTTAACATTCCTTATCTGTTTAAAGAGGTAAATTCTCTGGTAGAACAGGGCGTGCCAAAGCCAAAGATCCTTGTGTCTGACAGAGCACAGATCCTGATGCCGTATCATATTTTATTTGACCAGTATGAGGAGGAGCGTCTGGGCAAGAAATCCTTCGGATCTACCAAATCAGGTATTGCACCATTCTATTCTGACAAATATGCAAAGATTGGTATTCAGGTATCCGAGCTGTTCGATGATGACGTATTAAAGGACAAGATCGCACGGATCTGCGAGCAGAAAAATGTCACTCTGAAATATCTTTATAATAAGCCGGAGTTAGATCCAGACGAGCTTTTAAATACACTTCACGAGTATCGTGATATGGTTGCACCTTATGTCTGTGATGTGTCCGCTTATCTTCGTCAGGCAATCAAGGAGGGCAAGGGAATCCTTCTGGAGGGTCAGCTTGGTTCTCTCAAGGATCCGGATCATGGTATTTACCCAATGGTTACTTCTTCTTCTACTCTGGCTGCTTATGGTGCCATCGGAGCAGGAATTCCTCCGTATGAGATCAAGAGAATTGTTACTGTTGTAAAGGCTTACTCCAGTGCAGTTGGTGCCGGTGAGTTCGTCAGTGAGATCCATGACGAGGCAGAGGCTGAGGAGCTTCGGAAACGTGGTGGTGATGGCGGAGAGTACGGTGCAACAACCGGACGTCCACGTCGTATGGGATGGTTTGATGCGGTGGCATCCCGTTATGGCTGTCAGATTCAGGGAGCAACCGAGGTTGCATTGACCGTTCTTGACTGTCTTGGATACCTCAAGGAGATTCCGGTCTGTGTTGGTTACGAGATCGATGGAGAGGTTGTAAAAGACTTCCCTGTAACCGCTAAGCTGGCAAAGGCAAAGCCTGTTTATGAGACACTTCCAGGCTGGAACTGTGATATCAGAGGCATTACCGAGTATGATAAGCTGCCGGAGAACTGCCGCCGTTATATCGAGTTCATCGAGAAAGAGATCGGTGTGCCGATCACAATGGTATCTAACGGACCAAAGAGAAGCGAGATCATTTATCGCTAATAAAAGATCTGAATATAAAATACAATTCCCATTGACGTAGTTTGTCAATGGGAATTGTATTTTACTGCAACAATCAATAGAAAAGGAGAATGGAATTATGTATGATCGTTTGACAAAGCAGGATGTTGAAAAAATGGAAAAGGAGCTGGAACATCGCAAACTGGTGGTGCGAAAGGAAGCTCTGGAAGATGTGAAAGAGGCAAGAGCCCAGGGAGATCTCAGTGAGAACTTTGAATATAAAGCTGCCAAAAAGGTAAAAAACCGCAATGAAAGCAGGATCCGTTATCTGGAGCGCATGATCAAGACGGCACAGATCGTAGAAGACGATGCCGGAGAAGAAGAATTAGGACTCAATGACACCGTTGTAGTATATGTGCCGGAGGACGACTGTGAGGAAGAATATAAGATTGTCACCACGATCCGGGCAGATGTGATGAACAATATGATCAGCATCGAATCTCCGATGGGAAAATGTCTTCTCAAGCATCGCGTGGGAGACACCGTTACCATCGAACTGGAAAATGGAGTCAAATATGATGTTATCATCCGGGAAATCCGTAAAAGTGATGACGAGTCCGAGGAAATCAGTCGTTATTAGAAAGATAACGAAACTCTGCCGCCGGGAATAAAGAATGTCTGAATGCCCATAAGGTCTGCAAACCATAACCAAAGTGATATATCCCATAATATTTCTTATGTCAGGAAAGTGAAATTACGATTTTTGCCTGTTACAGTTGAAACGTCCGGGAGGCTGTGATCTGAAAATTGACGCAGATCGCTAGGTTTTCTGAAAAATCTTTGCTTTGCAATGTTTCGATGAATACGTGTCTGGACGACTGAGCCTCCAGGGTGGACCTTATGGGCTGGTCATTCATAAATTTTGTGAGATTTTATAAATTCCTATTGACAGATAGGAATTGAAGGAATATAATACCATTATAAAATCAATTCATACAAACACAGTATGAATAGTATAAATAAAGAAAAACAACTGATTGTCAGGTCTTCAGACGGGAATGTTTCTGAGGCAGAGAGATCAGAGAAGCAGAATGTTCAGAGTATGAAGGAGGATATTATTATGGCAAAGATTAAAGAGAGTGCAGTAGAGTTGATCGGAGGAACACCGATATTAAAAGCAGGCAAATACAGCGCAGCAGCAGGCGTTACAGATGCAACGATCCTGACAAAGCTGGAATATCTGAACCTGACAGGTTCCGTTAAGGATCGTATCAGCCTTGCAATGATCGAGGATGCAGAGAAGAAGGGCATTTTAAAGCCGGGAGCTACCATCATTGAGCCGACATCAGGTAATACAGGAATCGGTCTTGCAGCAGTTGCAACGGCAAAGGGATATCATGCAGTGCTTACCCTGCCGGATACCATGAGTATTGAGCGTCGTACATTATTAAAAGCATATGGAGCAGAGCTTGTATTGACAGAAGGTGCAAAGGGTATGAAGGGTGCCATTGCCAAGGCAGAGGAGTTACAGGCAAATACACCGGGTTCTGTAATCCTTGGACAGTTTGATAATCCTGCCAACCCGGCAGCACATAAAGCAACCACAGGTCCTGAGATCTGGGAGCAGACCGAAGGAAAGGTAGACATTTTCGTAGCAGGTGTAGGTACCGGTGGAACCATTACAGGAATCGGTGAGTATCTCAAGGAGCAGAATCCAAATGTTAAGATTGTTGCCGTAGAGCCTGAGACCAGTCCTGTTCTTTCCGGTGGAGCACCGGGAGCACATAAGATTCAGGGAATCGGTGCAGGTTTCGTGCCAAAGGTATTAAATACAGATGTATATGATGAGATTCTTACAATTGCAAATGATGATGCTTTTGTGGAGGGCAGGAAGTTTGCCCAGAGCGAAGGTATTCTGGTTGGTATTTCTTCCGGAGCAGCAC
>ERZ1026854.1175-NODE-1175-length-17121-cov-6.644029_pt1 | contig 17121 bp, 16 predicted proteins | sample MGYA00380157_ERZ1026854 | MGnify/ENA primary metagenome ERZ1026854 (study PRJEB33269, sample SAMEA4719793) | human gut metagenome | biome: human-associated habitat; feature: organic feature; material: feces | place: Cameroon | collected 2013-10 ...
ATAGGTCGCCCTTGGTATGGATGGTGAGGTCCATCATGCCATGCTTGCCTATCTGCTCCAGCATGTGGTCGAAGAAACCAAGACCGGTAGAAATGTCGCATTTGCCGCTGCCATCGAGATTTACCTTGATGTAGATATCCGTCTCCTTGGTGGTGCGCTTCACCTCGGCAATGCGGTCGCCGGCAAAGAGAATCTCAGCAATCTTATCCCAGTCCATACCGTCTTTTCCGAGAATCAGACTCTTGCAACCCAGGTTCTCGGCAAGCTGGGCATCCGTCTCACGGTCGCCGATTACATAACTGTTTGCCAGGTCGTATGCCGGGTTGTCGATGTATTCGGTCAGCATGCCCGTGCCCGGCTTTCTCATTGGCGAGTTATCCTCCGGGAAGTGGCGGTCGATGTGCTGCTTGCTGAAGTGGATGCCCTCGCTCTCCAGGGTCTGGATGATAAAGTTGTGTACAGGCCAGAAAGTGTCTTCCGGGAAGGAGTCGGTGCCCAAGCCGTCCTGGTTGCTCACCATCACCAGCTCGTAGTCGGTGTGCTGGGCAATGAAGGCGAGGTTGCGGAACACGCCCTTGGTAAATACCAGCTTCTCGAAGCTGTCAATCTGCTCATCCTCTGGTTCCTGAATCAGAGTTCCATCGCGGTCGATGAAGAGTAATCTAGTCTGTTTCATGTCTCTTTTTTTAAAATAAATATGTTAATATGATTAATATTTTTCTATTTCTGCGGTAGCCATCTGCTGCAATCCCATCTTTTCGCTTTCTTTCTGCTTCTTTCTCTCTGCATCAATCACCTGGTACGAGCCATATTGGTAGGCCAGCGAGATGCCGAGCCAGCTCAGGGCGTAGAGGATGAGCAGGAAGGTGATGATGAAGACCACGAAGAGGAGTGGGGTGAAATAGCCCGGCACACCGAGTGGATCGCCTTCCAGTGCTCCCAGCTGCGAGTAGAGCTGGGCGATGATGAGGATGATGGATGGCAGGGCTGCGATGAAGGTAGCGATGCACACAATCATGATGCCCAGAAAACCGGTCATGAGGAAACCGCCCAGGTGGCGAAGGATGCGGAGCACCCACTGTCCCTTCTTTCGCTTCTCGCCTTTGTTGGCAGAGAGTTGCTTGCGTGGCAGCAGATGCCAGAACGATACCACTGCCATCACCAGGGTGGCTGCGTAAATGATGGTTTGCAGAATGAACGAAGCCATCGGATTCATTTCTCCCCAGTCGTGAAGCGACTTATTGGGGAGGAGAAAGTAGAGCACGATAGCCAGCAATATGGCGAAGGGCACCTGAGTAATCCATGTTTGCTTGACGAACGATTTCGGATCGGCCGTCATGGCGTAGTAGGATGCTCGCATACAAGCAGTTATGCTGCGCTGCTTAAATAATTCATTTACTTTCATAGCTATAATGATTTTATACTACTTACTATTTCTTGCTATTTCTTGCTATTTAAAAGTTTCTTCTGAATTCAGAGCAGGTGATGGCGGTGGCGATGGCCACGTTCAGGCTGTCGGCAGTGGCTCTTCCTTCCGGGAAGTTCGGGATGAGCAGTCTTCGGTTCACCTTCTTGGCAAGGGCAGGCGAAATGCCTTTTCCTTCGTTTCCCATCACGATGAGTCCCCGGTTTTCCAGCTGCTGCTGATAGATGTTGTCGCCATCGAGCAGGGTTCCGTATACGGGTACATCTGCTGGCAAAGACTCCACCAGTGCCAGCAGGTTGCCGTATTCCACCTTTACTCTGGCTATGCTGCCCATGGTGGCCTGCACCACCTTGGGGTTATAAACGTCGGCTGTGTCCTGACTGCAATAGATGTGGGTGATGCCAAACCAGTCGGCTATGCGGATAATGGTCCCCAGGTTTCCCGGGTCCTGCACGCCATCCAGGGCGAGATTCAGTTCGCTGGTATTGATTTCAGAAAAGCCGAAGTTCTTTTCTTTATCGTTAGCCTCTTCCTTAGCCTCTTCATAAGAGCATCCGGCATCCTGCTTGCATCCGGCATCCTGCTTAAACACAGCCAGCACCTGCTGCGGATGCTGCAGGAAGCTCACCTTCTTCAGTTCCTCCTCGGTTACTTCAATCACCTCTGTCTGGGCTGCCAAATGCTTTCCCTTCAGCCATTCGCCGGTGGCCACAATGAGGTCGGCAGGTTGCAGGGCGAGCAGGTCATCCACCACCTTGAACCCTTCAGCCACGAACTTTCCCTCCTTGTTTCTATTCTTCTTCAGTTCGAGCGAACGAATGTACTTAATCTTATTCTTGCTAATCATTTATTGTCGTTTATTGTCATTAATGGATGCAAAGATAGCATAAAAAGCAGACAATACAAAATAAAAAGTGCTAAATATTTTGTATTTTCTTCGATTTACACTATCTTTGCAATTTAAAAAGGATTAGATTCGTGAAAATACAGAAGATTTCAATACTCGCCATGCCGGTGATGCTTGCAGGCTGCTCGGCCAGCAAATACGTGCAGGAAGGGGAGTATATATTAAATAAGGTGGAAGTGAAGAGCGACTCTGCAGCGTATGATGCAGGGGCGCTCAAACAGTATGTGCGCCAGAAAGAGAAGCCTAAACTCTTCTCGCTATTCCATAACCCGTTCAGCAAGAAACCTGTGGTGTATGATACCCTGCAGGCACAGCTTTCATGCCGCGACCTGCTCACTGCCATGCAGAACCAGGGATTCCTGCATGCTGGAGTAACGCTGCAGACTACTATCCACGGACAGGAAAAGACGGATAGCATCGCCGAAAATGGTTCGGAAAATGAAACGGGTACGAATGGTAAGGAGAACCAGCCTGCGAACAAGAGCCGGAAAAAGGCCCCAAAGGTGGATGTAACCTATATGTTGCATCCCGGCGAACCATTCCATATAGGCAAGGTAGAGTATGATATAGAGGATAAGAACATCGAGCAGATTCTGAAGCTCGATAATCCTGAAAACCAGAAGATTAAGCCGGGTATGAGATTTACCGTGGATGCACTGGATGCCGAGCGCAAACGCATCGCCAATCGACTGCTCGACGATGGATACTTCCGTTTCAATAAAGACTTCATACAGTTTTCTGCCGACACCATTGCCGGACAGAAAGATATCGCCGTGACCCTGAACCTGCTGAAGTATAAGGCAAGCAGCAATGCACCCGAAACTGACCATCCCCGTTATGAGATTCGCAACATCAGCTATCAGAGCAACGACAGCGACCGCATCCATCTGCGCCATCGTGTGCTGCTCAACGCCACCGCCCTGGAGGAGGGAAAGCCTTACAGTGCCTCTGCCCTGCAGCGAACCTACAATAACTTCGCCCGATTGCAGGCTGTGAAGTATACCAATATCAGATTCAGTGAAGTGGCTGGTAATGAAATTGATAGCGCATCGGTTAGTACATCGGAGATTCCATCGGATAGTACGATGAACCGGCTTCTCGACTGTCATATCCAAATCAGCACCAACAAGCCATCTACCATCTCCTTCCAGCCGGAAGGAACCAATACGGCAGGCGACTTGGGTGCAGCGGCTTCGCTCACCTATACCAACAGAAACCTCTTCAGGGGCAGTGAGCAGCTGAGCATTCAGTTGCGTGGAGCCTACGAGGCAATCACCGGATTGGAGGGCTATCAGGACCAGAACTATCAGGAGTATTCCGTAGAAGGAAAGGTGGTGTTCCCGAGATTCATGGCACCGTTCCTTTCGAGCAGTTTCAGAAAAAGGCAGACTGCCAACAGCGAGCTTTCCGTGAGCTGGGACCTTCAGAACCGTCCGGAATTCCATCGCCGCGTATTCTCCACGGCATGGCGCTATCGCTGGACAGAACCCCGTCATCATCTTGCCTGGCGATTCGACCTGCTCGACCTCAACTATGTGTATATGCCTTGGATATCAGAGACTTTCAAGCGCGATTACTTGGATGATGTGGACAATAGAAACGCCATCCTGCGATATAACTACGAAGACCTCTTCATCATGAAGATGGGATTCGGACTGACGTATAGCGACGGGGTGGATGCCTTCCGACTCAATGTGGAGTCTGCCGGAAATCTGCTCAGCGGATTCTCCAAGACCCTGGGATTCAAGATCAATGCGCAGGGGCAGCGCACCTTCCTCAACATCGCCTATGCACAGTATGCCAAGTTGGATTTCGACTATACCCGCCTCATCCGTTTCGACGACCGCAATGCCCTGGCGCTGCATGCCGACCTGGGAGTGGCTTATCCTTACGGCAACAGCACCGTGCTGCCTTTCGAGAAGCGATATTTCTCGGGTGGAGCCAACTCGGTGAGAGGTTGGGGGGTCAGAGAGCTGGGACCTGGCGGATATAAGGGTAATGACGGACGTATCGACTTCATCAACCAGACGGGTGACCTGAAGTTCGACCTGAATGCCGAGTATCGCACCTCGCTCTTCTGGAAGTTCGAGGGAGCCCTGTTTGTGGATGCGGGTAACATCTGGACGCTTCGCAACTATGCCGACCAGCCTAACGGTCAGTTTAAGATAGACAAGTTCTATAAGCAGATAGCTGCGGCGTATGGTATGGGCATCCGATTGAATTTCGACTACTTCATCCTGCGTTTCGACATGGGTATGAAGGCAATCAATCCTGCCTACGAGAGTGGGGATGAGCATTGGGCGATTATTCATCCAAAGCTCAGTCGCGACTTCGCTTTCCACTTCGCGGTAGGTTTACCATTCTAGGGTATAGTAAACTTACGGCAATTTCTCCAGTTTGATTTTCCAAGCATTATTCTCCATACTCATCGGCAGCAGGAACTCCGCCTCATCCACGAGGTGGGCTTCCTGCCCGATGCTGTCCATCTGGAGGAAGTTGTGTACGGTGATGCTGGCAGTGGCACTCACCCCGTCATCCCCGAAAGTGATGTCGTTGATTTCCACCGTGGCATCCTCCTCCTTCGCCCTCAGCCTTTCCACATCCGCCTTGTGCACGTTGCTGGCAGCATAGCGCAGCCAGGGTTCCGAACTGCGGGTGCAATACTTCAGGGTTTTCGGGAAATGCCAGTTGAAGTAGTAGGTGGCAAACGAGTCAACATCTGCCTCCAACTGATTATCGTCGCCTTCGTGACTTTGGCATCCCGTAAGCCCGTAAAGACTTGTTGCTAGGGCTGCTACGGCGATTCCCATGCCTAATATCGATTTCTTCATCATGTTTTCTATTTCTTAAAATATCTATTTATTTGCTTATTTTGCGCACAAAGATAATAAAAAACTTTGTAATAAGAATCTTTTTTGTTAACTTTGCACTACAAATAACAAATAAAATGCTTAGATTTATATCCTTTGGCAGTGGAAGTAGCGGCAATAGTTACTATCTTTACACTGAGACGGATTCGATACTGATAGACGTTGGAGTGGGTATCAGAACGCTGAAAAAGCATTTCCATAACTATGGATTGCGATTTGAGGATGTGCACCACATCTTCGTCACGCACGACCATGCCGACCATGTGAAGTCGGTGGGAAGCCTCAGCTCCGATTATCATCTGCCAGTATATACAACCCGTAAAGTTCATGTAGGTATCGAGCGCAACTACTGCGTCCGAAAGAAGATTGCGCCCAATCACGTGCACGTCATCGAGAAGAGTGTGCCGCTGAATGTGGGCGAGTTCAAGATTACTCCGTTTGGGGTTCCCCACGACAGCACCGACAACGTGGGCTATTTCGTGGAGTGTGAGGGGGTGACGTTCTGCCTCATCACCGATGTGGGCCACATCACCGAGGAGATGCACGATTTCATCGGGCGCTCCAACTATCTGGTGATAGAGGCGAACCACAGCGAGGAGATGCTCCAGAAGGGACCGTATCCGCAGTATCTCAAGGATCGCATCCTGGGGCCGAATGGTCACCTGAGTAATGTGGCGTGCGGACAGGCGCTTGCCGATTATGCCTCTCCGGGTCTCCGCCATGTATGGCTCTGCCATCTCAGCGAGGAAAACAATCATCCCGAGTTGGCAAGAAAGACCGTGGAGCAGATTCTCAGAAGCAAGGGCATCATAGCCGGCAAGGACTTCGAACTCGAAGTGCTGAGACGGAAGACGCCTAGCGAGATTTATAAATTGGTGTAAACCGCCATTTACAAAGCCGCCCTGCAAGGGTAAAAGCATTGGAAATGAAATGCTTTTGCTCTTGCAGGGCGATTTCTTTTTATATTTTATCCAACGCCTGCTTGATATCATCCAGGATATCCTCTACATCCTCGATGCCCACTGAGAGTCGAATCAAGTCTGGTGCAATGCCTGCTTCCTTCAACTGCTCGTCAGAAAGCTGGCGATGGGTGTGGCTCGCAGGGTGGAGCACGCAGGTGCGGGCATCAGCCACATGGGTCACGATGTTGATCATATCCAATGAATCCATAAACTTGATGGCAGTCTCGCGGTCGCCCTTCAATCCGAAGGCGATGACGCCGCAGGTGCCATGAGGCATATACTTCTGGGCTAGGTCATAATACTCATCTCCCTTCAGTCCGCTATAGTGAACCCAAGCCACGCGGTCGTCGTTCTGCAGGAACTCAGCCACCTTCTGCGCATTCTCGCAATGCTGGCGCATGCGCAGGTGCAGACTCTGAAGACCCAGGTTAAGGATAAACGAGTTCATTGGCGCTGGGATGGAACCCAGGTCGCGCATCAGCTGAGCCACCAGCTTGGTGGTGTAACCCATTTTGCCGAAGGCCTTCACGTAAGTCAATCCGTGGTAGCTCTCGTCCGGAGTGCAGAGACCAGGGAATTTCTCGGCATTCGCCATCCAGTCGAAGTTGCCGCTATCCACAACCACGCCGCCTACCTGCGATGCGGTGCCATCCATATACTTGGTGGTAGAGTGGGTAACGATGTCGGCTCCCCATTCAAATGGACGACAGTTGATTGGAGTGGCAAAGGTGTTGTCCACGATGAGAGGCACCCCGTTCTTATGGGCGATGCGGGCAAACTTCTCGATGTCGAGCACAGCGCAGCCCGGGTTGCTGATGGTTTCGCCAAACACCACCTTGGTGTTAGGGCGGAAAGCCTTCTGAATCTCCTCCTCGCTGGCATTAGGGTTTACGAAGGTGCACTCGATGCCCAGCTTCTTCAGGGTAACGCCGAAGAGGTTGAAGGTACCGCCGTAAATCTCGTTAGAGGTAACGATGTGGTCGCCCGCCTCGCAGATGTTGAACACGGCGTAGAAGTTGGCTGCCTGTCCGCTAGAAGTCAATACGGCGCCCACGCCACCTTCGAGCTGAGCTATTTTCTTAGCCACGGCGTCGTTTGTAGGGTTCTGGAGTCGGGTATAGAAATATCCCTCCTTCTTCAGGTCGAAGAGCATCGCCATCTCTTCAGAGTTGTCGTATTTGAATGTAGTACTCTGATAGATAGGAACTTCGATAGGCTCTCCGTTCTTTGGTTCATAGCCTCCCTGCACGCAGAGGGAAGCGACACGTAATTTCTTTTCCATTGTCGGTTTATGTTTTTGTTTATATTTTGTTTAATCCATTCCCAACACGCCCTGAAAGGGCAAAAGCTTAAGAATCTATTTCATAAAAACGAAATATACGGCAGCGATGAGGCAGACGAATGCCGCAAAGTGGTTCCAATGTAAGCCCTGTCCCTGGAAGAGGATGTTGGCGATGACGGCGAAGACGATGAGCGATACGCACTCTTGAATCACCTTGAGCTGCACCAGGTTGAAGGGACCGCCATTATCGATGAATCCAATTCGGTTGGCAGGTACCTGACAGCAGTATTCGAAGAAGGCGATGGCCCAACTGAATGCGATGACTCCGATGAGTGGCCAGTGGCTGCTTACGCCCGTCTGCTGCAGTTTCAGATGTCCGTACCATGCCAGTGTCATGAAGATGTTGCTCAGCAAGAGGAGCAGGATTGTATATATTCCGTTCATATTATTAATAATGTATAAGTGGGTGCAAAGGTACATTTTTTCTCTTAAAAATGTATGAAAAAGAAGAAAAAATAATGGAAAATGAAAAAAAATAGCCGAAAAATTTGGTGGTTTCAGAAAAAAGCAGTACCTTTGCAACCGCTTTTGAGAAATACCTCAACTGCTTAACAGATGCACCCTTAGCTCAGTTGGTAGAGCAACTGACTCTTAATCAGTGGGTCTAGGGTTCGAATCCCTAAGGGTGTACATAGAAAAGCTCCGAAGAAATTCATTTTTCTTCGGAGCTTTTTCTTGTTGTAATAAGCATTGCTTTCAGCGATGCTTTCTCTTTTGAATAAGCATTGCTTTCAGCGATGCTTCTTCCTGCACTCAGGGCATTCTCCCTTGATGACGAACGAGATGGAGTGGGGATAGAAACCCTCTGGCAACTCGAAACTCGGGATATGAATATCCTCCATGCAAAACGAACGATGGCACGATTCGCAATAAAAATGAATATGACCATCATGATGATCACATTCGCCATCCTCCTCGCATAACTCATAGTTCAGCACCCCTCTGCCATCCTCGAACGCATGCACCGCATCATGCTCCAGAAATAACGTGAGGGTTCGGAAGATGCTCGACTTATCCATCGATACCATTTTCTGCTCCAGGTCCTTCAGGCTCTGCGGATTTCCTCCGCTCGCCAAGGCCTTCATCACCAAAATCCGGTTGGAGGTGGGCTTGATGCCCTTTGCCTCCAACTTGCTGATAATCTCCTCTGTTTCCATATCTTTTTCCTTCTCTTTTTTCTTCATTAATGAAATATTATAGCCTTTTCTTATGTGGAGGGAATAGAATATCCCCCTCTCTAGAGAATCTGAAGCTTTGCTCCAAGCGACAGTCCGAACACATCCCAGAAGTTGGCGTTGCCGTTGCGCCAGAATCTCATGAAATAGATATCATTCGTGCTCAACTCATAGAACATCGTGATGCTCTTCACACGCTTGCGCCTGCTGTTGGGGATATGATAGGTGAAGCGTTCGCCAAAACCCAGGTTCGGGCGCACTCTCGTTGAAAACGGATAGTAGCCACTCTCGTATTTCGTAGGCTGCTTCGTCCAGAAATCATGCCCCAGCACCGTGTTCAGATACAGCGTGCACTCCAGTGGCTCAAACTCCCATCCCTTGCCCCAATCCTTGCGCCAGGGAATGAAGTTCTCCTTCAGCGTAATTGTACACTTCACGGCATCCGAGTCGTATTTCGGGATGATGCCGAAGAGCAGATGCGTTTCCCACTGACGCCTCTTTCCGTAATCCCAGCCGATACCCACCGAGATGATACCCATGTTGCCGCAGGTTTGAATCACCGACTGTGTAGGCATCAGCACGTCCCAATGCCTGCGATAGCGGATGATTCGCCTGTCGTAGCGAGTCAGGGAATCCGTATCTTCCGAATCAGCCAACATCTCCTCCGATATCCTGCCTTCCGCCTTCGCCTCCATCATCCCGCTTGCCATCAGCAGGCAGGATAACAATCCTATTTTCAGTATCTTATCTCTCATAGCCTTAAAATTTAACAACCTCATACTTGTATTCTTTTGGAGTGATGGTAAACAGATAATACTCATGGAAATGGCAGCTGCTAGCCATGTAGAACAGGGTGCCGTCGCCAAATAAATCCTCCGTCTTCGTGTGATGACCATGACCATCCAGGCAGAACAGCAGCTGAGGGAACTGGTGGATGTAATAGTTGAACACCTTGGCCACGTTGTTGTTAAACTGCTCTGAATAGGGAGCCGCATGCATGCACACCACGGTGCGGTTGAAACTCAGCGAATCGCGAGAACGCTCCGCCTCCATAAAGTCGAAGTTTGGCACAGGGCGAGAGTAGTCGTACTCGATGGCATTGGTGTTGAGGCACACGAACTTCACTCCTCCGGCGATGAAACTGAAGTCGGGGTCGCCGAAGATAGTCGCATACGACTGGTTGCCGGTTCCCAGACAGTCGTGGTTGCCCAGCAGCACCACCGATGGCATCTTGAGTTTCTGCATCTTGTCTCGAGTCCAGATCATCTCCTTGGTAGCACCGAAGTCAGAGATGTCGCCACAGTGAATCACGAAGTCGATGCTGTCTTTTCTCCGGTTGATGTCGTTCACCGCCAGTTGCAGGTCGTCGAGCCATTGATGGCTGTCGCTGATTACAGCAAACCGGATGGTATCCTTGCTCTTCACAGATTCTTCAATCTTCCTTATATTCTTGGCATTCAGGTCAGTATCTCCCTTCACCCTCACGTCGTAGGGGTGCACGTCGAACACGGTGTCGCAAGCTCCCATCATCATCATGCATGCGATGCTGCAGAAGCCTGTGCCCAGGGCGATTTTCTTTCTATGTGTAAAATTCCTCATATCGTACTTTTATTTATGCAGGGAGCCTCTGTAGGGCTTATCCCTCTTTTATAATTCAAGTTAATTAATTCAGGTGCAAAGGTAAGAAAAAAACTGAATTAAGCCAAAGGTTTTTCTGATAATGACTACTTTTAGGGAGAAATTGATAAGAAAATACCTATAATGGGGGATGGGGGACACGAAAGTCTTCTTCTACGTATTTTTTTTGCAAATTATCTATCACCCATCACGATTTTCGTGATAAATCTGTATAAGCCATTGATAGATAAAGAAATAGTATGAGTGACTGATACATCAAAATGGGGATTTATCCCTCACGTATCCCTCACGATTTTGGCTTTATCCCTCACGATTCAGCTTTTGCAGAAAAACAAAAAGGCTTTTTTTCTATTGAAGCTAGCTTCGGCAGTTCATGAAACTAGCTTCGTTTGTCGTTGAAATAGGCTTCATTTGCCATTGAAGTAAGCTTCAATCCAAATTGGTTTGAGGCTCAGATAAAGTTTACGTGAGCCTCTATTAAGGTTTACTTGAGCCTTACTCCAAATCCAGATGAGGATCAGTTCGATTTGAATACCGGTTTTTTAAGGAATGCCCTCAATTTTCTGAAGAATAATTTGGCAGTTATCAAAAAAAAGTGTATTTTTGCAGCGTCATCATGAGGGGAGTGAAGTCTGCTGGAGGATGAATGGACTCAGAGGACAGAATGATCCCATGTGACTGCTGCATCGGCAACAGCGCCGCCTGGCATGATTGGATAATAAACCGGATAATAAAACCGGATAAATAAAACCGGATAAATAAATCGGATAGATCATCTGATAATCATCTGATGAAAAGCAGCAGGGCGAAAGATGCCTGCGCTTGGCTTCTGCAGCAAATAGGAAACAATGAACAATCAATTTTAATCTAAGTTTGCCGGACATCCAGACTTGTAACTATTTAAGAATTATGAAGAGAACATTACTCGCTTCGGCTTTAGCAGTCATGGCTTTGGCTGCCAGTGCGCAGGTTTCAGAAGTGACTAAGATGAAGGGCGATGGCTTTGATTTCATCCCGAAGAGCCTCACTACCACTGGCATCATCACCCCTTATTCAACCATCGGAGTTGAAAATCATAGCAATGACAACCAGACTGCAGTGTTCACGGTTTATGATGCTTCCTTTAATGTAGCGAAAACCTTCAGCTACGAGCCTAAGGTGTTCACGGCTAAACATATGGTAAAGAAGGCTTGGGCAGACTATAAGACTAAGAAGATTATAAATACAGGTTATGAAAATGAATATTATAGATCTGTTGATGGAGTCTATGATTATGAAAAAGGTTTTCTGATTCCGATTACGACGATGGATGAATTCAAGGCTGCTGTTGCCAAAATGATTGGTGAAGAAAAGGTAGATTTCTTTACTGATGACAATGGCAATTTCGCCTTCCGTTTAGCTAGTGACAGGCTGAATGTTGGTAAATCGGGAAAAGATGATTTCAGAGTTGAAGAGGACTTCAGTTATTATAATTCTTCAGACAATAAACTTCATAAGGTAAAGGCTCTCCTGAAGTCTATAGAATTTGATACTTCTAATTTGGATTGGAAGGATGGGGATAGCAGTGCTAGCTATGAGATTACTGTGGGAGAGAGAATCTTTCAGACAGAGGTGTATGATTATGACGTAAACTGCAATGAGAGTTCAGATGTATATCTTTCTCAGAATGTGTTTAACAATGATGATAAGTATGAGTATCTGGTGCAAAGCTATAGAGAGGTATCTACACCAACAGACCCTACAGGTGCATACCAGCCAGGCTTAATAGGTATAAGTGGTATTGAGAATGGAAAGGCCGTTCTTACCACTGAAGTACAGGACAAGTACTATGAGTCTTATCTTGCTGTAAAGAATGAGGATGGAAAGGAACTGTTCACAGTGCCAAATAGTAGATATTATAAGGATGTTTTTACCATCTATCGTGCCAACGGCAAGACTTATATCAGTAATTATGAAAGCCAGGGCATTGGTTTAGGGCAGTATGTCATCTATCAGCTCGACAAGACTGATACCGGCATCACAGAGCTTGCCCGTACCCAGGTGGTGAAGTCTGCCAAGACCTTCAATATGGCTGGCATGCTGGTAGGCAAGAATGCCAAGGGTTTGGTTATCCAGCAGGGTGGCAAGAAATACTTTAACAAGTAGCATTGCTATCCAGCAGGGTGGCAAGAAATATTTCGAAAGCCAGTCTTTTCGCACGAGAAGGCTGGCTTTCTTGTTCTTTGCGTGGGGATTATATCTGCATAATCCATTAAATTACAGCGTTCTCTGCTATTTTTTTGGAAGTTTTTCTTGCGAGTTCCAATCTTTCTTCGTATTTTTGCACCAATAAGTAACGTGGAACTTTAAATCGAAAGAAATATGGAGGAAAAGAAATATCATATCGAGGAATCGAAGATAGCAGGGGGATAAGGTCTGCGAGCCATCGCCTGCTTATTGTTCGGCAACATCATCAGTATCATCTGTATCATGGGATGAGGCTTATGATACCGATTCCTATCCTATGGGCCGCTCGTTGGAGCAAGTGATGGAGTATTGCGAGAGCATTTTGGATAAATTGGATGATCCAAATTATGGAGAGCCTATTTCCGTTTTGGATGCTGAGATAGATATGGCGGATTTGTAATCCGCCTCACCTGGATGGGCAAAAAAGGATTGGCAATCTTGCTTGCTGCGGATTTCAAACCCGTAAAATACATTTTTAAGGATAGAATATCCTCAATTTTCTGAAGAATAATTTGGTTGTTATCAAAAAAAAGTATATTTTTGCAGCGTCATTATGAGGGGAGTGAAGCCTGCTGAGGCAGAATGAACTCAGAGGGGCAGAATGAGTCCATAAGACTTAATGATGACTTAATGAAATTCATTGCACTTAATGCCCCCATGTGACTGCTGCATCGGCAAAAGCGTCGCCCGGCATTATCGGATAATAAAAAGTAGTCGAGGCGAAGATGCCTACACTTTACTTCTGCAGCAATGAAGAATTAGTGAATTTATTTAAATTCAAGTTTGCCGGACATCCAAGCTTGCTGCTATTAAGAATTATGAAGAAAAATTTACTCGCTTCAGCTTTCGCAGTCGTAGCGCTGGCTGCCAGTGCACAGGTATCAGAAGTGGCCACGGTGAAGGGCGAAGGATTTGGTTTCATTCCAAAGAATTTGACTACCACTGGTGTCACCACTCCTTACTCAACCATCGGTATAGAGTATAATTGGGATGCCCTGCCACCTACGGTAGGTTTTACGGTTTATGATGCTTCCTCTTTTAATGTGGAGAAAAGCTTCACTTACAGCCCTGAGGTATTTTATATCAATTATACGCCTATGAAAGCTTTGGCCGACTTCACTACCAAGGAGGTTATAAATAAAGGTAGTGAGGAGGACTATTGGGGACAGGTTAATGGTGTATATGGTGAAGACGGTTTTGAGACTCCGATTACGACAATGGATGAATTCAAGGCTGCTGTGGCTAAAATAATGGGTAATGATAAGGTAGAATTCTTTACTGATTACAGTGGAAAATTCGCTTTCCATTATGATGACTGGCAAGAGTTTAATGGGTGGGCTAATCAGGATCTGCCCGAAGTTAGAGAGTGTTACTTTTATTATAATCCTGCTGACAATAAACTGCATTTGGTAACTAATCAGTTGGTGACAGCAGAGATTGATACTTCTAATTTGACTTGGGTGAAGAATGATAACGATAAGAGTTCGGAGAGCGTAGTGGGGGAAAAAATCTGTCATGTAAAAATGTACGATTATGATACCAACTGTAATGAGAGTTCCAATCCCTACCTTACTCAAAATGTGTTTAACAATGATGATAAGTATGAGTTCCTGGTGAAAACCTATAAACAGGTACCAGCTCCAGCTTCATCCTTGTACGAATCAACGGAAGGCATAAAAAACGGAAAGTTCATTCTTTGCAAGGATGCACAGGATAAATACTATGAGTCTTATCTTGTAGTAAAGAATGAGGATGGAAAGGAACTGATTACCATTCCAAACGCTAGTTATAACGATATTTTTTGTGTGTATCGTGCCAACGGTAAGACTTATATCGAGAATAGTGAATATCTTAGAAATGGTAAAAATATACAATACGTAATCTATCAGCTCGACAAGACTGATACCGGCATCACAGAGCTTGCCCGCACGCAGGTGGTGAAGTCTGCCAAGACCTTCAATATGGCTGGCATGCAGGTAGGCAAGAATGCCAAGGGCTTGGTTATCCAGCAGGGTGGCAAGAAATACTTTAACAAATAGTATCTTGATAAAAGGTTAGACTCAGCACGCCCTGTAAGGACAAAAGCATTGAATATAAATTTCTCCGCATAGTCAGTTTATTTATAAGCTGTTCGCAAATGTTCCGACTGCATTTCCTGCAACTTTTCATTGCTCATTTCGCCAGATTCCCAAAGCTTATCCATTTCTCGCTGCAAGCGATCATTCATGAACTTTACTAATGTTCGTTTCAAGTCTGCCAAGTCCTGTTCTGACTGCAAACAAGAGATAACATTGAGCACAGCCTGTTGGGCTTGATTGAATTGTAATACTTGTGTTGCCATAATTGTAATTTTTAAACATTTCATGTGCAAAGATACAGATAATTATTGATACTCCAAAGATTTTGAGAAGAATATTTTGATTTCGCAAGAAAAAATGGGGGATAATATAAAAAAGGTGGCGAATCTTTTTGTTATCTCTGATTTTTGCAGTATCTTTGCAAATGCAAAACTGCACTCGGCAATTTTGAAAGCAAGCTTTCATTGCGCCCGTTTGCATTTACTTTGCATTTGGATGGATTCGCCTTAGGGTGATGACGTCTGTTTTTGTGGATGAAATAGATTTCGTATCTAGTTCGATGAAGTTCTAAACTCAAATAGTCCGACCAGACAATAGCAACGAACTTCTGAGGATGAGGATGCGCCTAGCTATAGGCGTACCCCTTCCTTTCGTTTCGTTGCATGGGTAAATCTTTGGTCGGACAGCCTGAGTTTAGGAATGAAAAGGAATGTGGGTGCGCCTTTTTTATTCCATAATATTTAGATAAGCCTCCGTTGGTAGGGAGGAAGAACTATATATTTACACTAGCGTGGGACTTTCAGCGTTGCTCGTTTCGACTTACCGGGCAATGCGAGAGCCTTTAGATTGGAAGCGAGTGGCAAACTGGCTCTACGCTTTTTTATGTGTTTTTTGCAAGAACTAAATAATTGCGTTGTTTATGCCATGAGCCCAGATATCATTTGAAATGTTTTATTAATCTTTAAAATAAGAACGTATGAATAAATTTACTTTTTTGAGAAGCAGCTTTATGGTAGCTGTCCTTTTGTGGTTTTGCTCTCTTTCTGTAGCAGCCCAGGTTCGTGCAACGATGGATTATCAGATTTTGGCAATCCATCCAAAAACTGGTATGGTGTTGGCTAACAAAGAATTGACTATCCGTGTAGAATTACGATTGAATGCGGAGGATGGTGAGACGATTTGGAGTACAGAGGAGAAGGTGACTTCTTCCAAGTCTGGCGTATGTACGATTTCTCTTGACTTTGCTGATGTGGATTGGTCACTTGGTACCTATTTTATCAAGGCTTTTGTTGATGGCGAATCCGTAGGTGCATCGCAGATAAAGTCTGTTCCATTTGCGTTAATTGCTGATGGTGTTCGTGGAGTGATTACTAAGAAGAAGCTGATTGGTACCTGGGTAGCTGTGGATGAAGGTGAAGATCATGGTGAAAAGTATAGGACAGACTTTGTTTTTACGTTTAATAATGATGGTACTTTTTCTTATAGTACGAAAGGTAGATATGAAGAAGACAATGCATCATACACGGGTACTTGGAATTTGAATAATTTAGGCTATATATTATTTAAAGTTGATGGTAGTAGTCGTAAGGTCGCTTTGCCTACAGTGTATGATAAAGAAGACAAAGGTTTGTGCATAATAGCTCCAGATCATAGTGACTTTTATTATGATACGATTACCTATTATAAGCAAAACTAATTAGAAGACTAATTTATGAAACGAATAACATTAATATCCAGCTTATTCTTTGCGTTATCGGCATCAGCAGGTGATGTGGTGACTGGTGGCTTTGTTATAGCTCCACTTTCATCAGATGGATTTGTGGCTAGTGGTACCTGTTTGGCTGCTACAGAAACAGAAACGGATGGAGGAAGATACACTTCTGGTTTTCAACTTTTTGTTACCAATGCTTCCGTAATGACTGGTATTGAGAGCATAAAGGATACAGATGATTCTCCTCTATTTACAATGCAAGGTAATAAGTTGACATCAAAAATACCTTCCACTTTCTACACGATTGATGGAAGAAAGCTTTTTCACTTAGAAGCTAATGCAAATATTGAGTGTGGTAGTCTGCCTGATTTGTTCATCATTAAGTTTAGTGATGGAAAATCTTATAAGATTGTCAAGCAAAAATGATAGATAACGATTATATCCTGTCGCAAACTATATTTTTTATACTTTTGCGACAGAATATAATAAGTTTTGAGACTATGATAGTAGGAAAAACAGAAATCCATTAAATTTCAGCGTTCTAAGCCATTTTCCTTCAGATTTTCTTGCGAGTTTCAATCTTTCTTCGTATTTTTGCACCAATAAGTAACGTGGAACTTTAAAAGCGAAAGAAATATGGAGGAAAAGAAATATCATATCGAGGAATCGAAGATAGCAGGGGATAAGGTCTGTGAGCCATCGCCAGCCTATCGTTCTATGGCATCATCAACATCATCAGTATCATCCGTATCATGGGATGAGGCTTACGACACCGATTCCTATCCT
>ERZ1026854.1176-NODE-1176-length-17119-cov-4.052684_pt1 | contig 17119 bp, 10 predicted proteins | sample MGYA00380157_ERZ1026854 | MGnify/ENA primary metagenome ERZ1026854 (study PRJEB33269, sample SAMEA4719793) | human gut metagenome | biome: human-associated habitat; feature: organic feature; material: feces | place: Cameroon | collected 2013-10 ...
CACTTCAGTACATCTGCATCTGCCACATTTCTCCAGTACTGATAGAAATCAAACGGAGACGTTTTGTTCGGATCAAGCCAGACAGCACCGGACTGTGTTTTACCCATCTTCTTCCCCTCAGAGTTCAGAAGCAGGTTAATTGTCATAGCATACGCATCCTTACCAAGCTTACGACGGATCAGCTCGGTTCCTCCAAGCATATTACTCCACTGATCATCACCGCCAAACTGCATATTACAACCGTATTTCTGAAATAATGCGTAGAAATCATAGCTCTGCATAATCATGTAATTAAACTCCAGGAAGCTTAACCCCCGCTCCATACGCTGCTTGTAGCACTCTGCCGTAAGCATTCGGTTTACAGAAAAATGTGGTCCCACATCACGAAGCAGCTCAACATAATTCAGATCCAGAAGCCAGTCTGCATTATTTACCATGAGAGCTTTTCCCTCGGAGAAATCAATAAAACGGCTCATCTGCTTTTTGAAGCAATCAACATTATGTGCAATCGTTTCCTTCGTCATCATCTGACGCATATCGGTACGTCCACTTGGATCACCGATCATTGCTGTGCCTCCACCGATCAATGCAATTGGCTTATTGCCTGCCATCTGCAGACGCTTCATCAGACAAAGTGCCATAAAATGACCAACATGAAGACTATCTGCCGTCGGATCAAATCCTATATAAAACACTGCCTTTCCTTCATTTACCAGTTCCCTGATCTCCTCCTCATCTGTTACCTGTGCGATCAGTCCTCTTGCCACTAACTCATCATACGTTGTCATGTTCTTTTCCTCACTTTCTAATTTTTCCATCAAAGTATCCTGACTTAAAGCATTCTGATACGAAAAAACGTCCTTTACCGGCATATGCCGATAAAGGACGATATCATCGTGTTACCACCTTTATTTCCTATCACCTCACGATGACAGGCTCCATAGGATACCTCTATATCCCTGCACAATAACGGAGTACAATCCCGTCCAGACCTACTATATGATCTTCAGCCGGCTGCTCCGGGATGTATTCATATCAGGATGCCCCTGCGCCTCTCATCAACCGGCGGCTTTCTGTAGGTTTCCTCTGATACTACTTCTTCCCTTCCACGCATTTTATGCATACAGTCTAGCATGCTTTTCAGGCATTGTCAAACTGTTCTTTTCTATGTCCGGTTTGTACCGGATACTTCTTCCACATTCCCGCTTAATCCAATGGGAATACATATGTGGTATCCAGATCACCTTCATAATAGAGATGCAGATAGGTAAGTGCTGACCTTCTACGGTTTGCAATATCAAAACGCACCCATCTGGTCTTTTCATTCGTATGATCTGCTGTGTTGTTTATAAAGTTATCTTTTGCATAGAAGTAATACTGTACCTTATCCCTCAAGAAGTTGTTTTCCTTTACAGTAAAGGTATGATCCTTCGATGCTTCGTATTCCCTTAACTCTTTGTTTCCATTTTTATCTGTAGCTTCCTGATAAATCTTATCTACATAACTAATGGTTGCCTCATCCTGTGTTCCAAGCTTTCCGGATGATGCCATCACCAAAGAGATCTTAAAGGAGTTGACATTCAGACAATCCGTTGCATTGGTATACGGTGTAAACCAGATGCGATGTGTTACATTCTTTGGTATAAAACTGATCGGCTGCGTATTATAGGTTGGTGTTAAGTCTACATCAGACTCCTTCTCACCAATATCCTCACCCGGTTCATAATCTGCATCTGATCCTGAACCTGATGTTCCACCACCGCTCTTCTTGTAATCCTCAAAATGCTGCATATTCTCAAAGATACCAACGGTATATACCTTACAATTGCCATCCCAGCTGAATACGTTTAAGAATGATAAATCATTCGTTGTTCCATAGAAATCTTTTAACTCTCCCAATGTCATAGAGAACGTCTGTGTCTTTCCCGGTAAATACTTAAACTTATTATACTCCTTGTTTACCAGTGTGATAGCATTGGTTCCTTCATTTGTCGGTTCATAGGAGTAGTCAATCACTAACAGATCACTGTCTTTCCATCCCTTAAAGTCCTCTGCATTCTCCGACATAACCTGCCACCACTGTTTTCCCTCTTTATTGTACAGGAAAATCTTTGGATCCTTTGTTGGTACCGGTGTCGGTGTTGGAGCCTTAGTTGGCTCAGGGGTTGCTTCCCCATCTTCTCCTCCGGTTGATCCATCAGACGGAACCGGTGTAGATGCCGCTGATGGTGCCGGCGTAATTGCCGTAGCGTTTGCATCATAATCCTTATACTTGCTGCCTGACGGTTTCAAAGATCCGCTATAAATAGTCATATCAAGACCATCTGAAGATTTCTTTGTATCTCCTGCCTTAAGCTTATAATATGAACTTGTTACTTCATTGATCGTTAAATCCTTATAATCTTTGTCAACGGATTTTCCTTCGTCCACAACCACATTCGGAGAAGCCATGGTTCCACTCAATGTGTTGATAAAAAGCTTCATTTCCATATCATCCGATACATTTTCCAGATCGATCAGATCATAGGTCACATTCTGTACTGTATACAGATAATAGTTATTCGATGCATCTCTTGGAGAAATGCCATACTCGGAGTCATCCCCCTCGCCTGCTGCTCCAAGGGAATACCATACAACAAGACCGCTGTTTTCCATATTTAACTGATAGTCCTGTGCTGCTGTAGATGCAATCTTTAAAGACTGATCAATGGTGTATGGATATGTCGTAATACGTCCTTTATTGTTTCGGTTTGCATTGGTATCCTTCTTTGCCTTATCACCGTAGTCCAGGTTTTTCCAGAGATCATTGTTATATACCTTATTCTCTCCGGAACCATCCTCCATAACCTTGGCATAGCTATACTCAAACTTATCCTTATCACCCGGGTATGCCTTGTCATCAAATGGTCTGCTGGCAGCATCCTTGATCGAACCGTAATAATGATCATTAGCTGTAAAACGACACATATTCAGTACGTTCTTAAGATTTTCTGCCTTATAATCACTGGTTAATGCCTCCCCGGTAAATACAACCGTGACACCATCCTTTGTTGCCTTGTTTGTCAGGTAATTATCTGCAGCTACATAATCCGCATCACTGCTGCCGGTCAGCTCAGAACCACAACTGATCACATAGCAGTTATATTCATCTCCTGTCGTAGCATTGCCCAGCGTGCTCGCCTTTACCTGCGCCACAAAATCCGTGAGACTGATCGTGGTTACCGTAATCGCAAAGTCCTTCATGATATCCTTATCTGTGGCATATTTAGCAAACAGGCTGCCGGAATTGCTCAATTCATTTTCCAGATTTGCCTGTGTTGACATCTGGGCATCTTCCACTACCTGAAGAACCTTGATCTCGCTCTGCGCTTTCGCCAGATTTGGCCGCTCATAACGGGACACACCGGTTACGGACTGATAATTTTCCTTATTACTTGTATTGTAGAGTACAAACTTCCAGCTAATAGCACCGGATTTCTTATTTTTATTCAGATAAAACCGGCTGTTATTACTGAAATCATAGCTGTAATTCTGTACTGCCGGTACCTGGATCGTCTCGCCTGCCTTATTGGTGTATGGCTTACCGGAAGAATCCTTTGTATCCTCTCCACGGTATGTATATACTACTCCCGAATTATTGGCATATGTATCCTCCACTAATTCATCCTTGGAAATAATGCCATCTCCATTAAGATCAATGTAAAGACGTAAACCATACTTGTTATCATCCGACTGATCACCGATCATAAAGCTGAAATCCAGAGTGGATCCGGCTAAAGACTGTAACGGTGCAGTCGTTCCGCTTGCATTCTTATCCTCATCGCTTACACCGGCATCAGAATAATACTGCACCGGCGTAGAGACAATCTTACTGTAAAGACCTACATAATCCTTATATGCCGTGGTCATCTCCTTATATTTCTTTGATGTTAATCCTGTCTTCACACGGGTTGGGAACGAAAATCCCTTATTCATATACCGCAGGCAGTTCTTTGACAGGAATTTAGATGACAGCTTGGACAAAGATGTCACATTATCATAATAGAATTCTGTAACTCCCTTGTTCGGACTCTTAACACTTTTCAGAAGCTTGTGCATCTGTGAAGACGGATCTACTGCTGTCAGATAGTTCTCCTCATAGTCCTTTGTAATATCCCCACTGGAATTCCACTGGAAGGTTGCCAGCGTATCGGCAAGGATCAAGGCATTACCACCCTCCGCAAATGCTTCCAGTTCCTTTTTCTTTATTTCCGTAATGTCATTACCGGAAGAATGAAGATCTCCTGCCTTATCACCGACATGAAGATATACATATCCCTCCAAAAGCGAACTGTTACGTTTTACAATAGTCTTTTCTTTTCCGGATACCGTCTTCTTCTTTGTATTGAATTTACCGATATTATCACCAATATAGATCAAGTCATAATATCCGTTGAGATCTCTCTTGAGACCATTAAACTCTGCTGTGGTCATATGGTCTACTTCAATCTCTCCCTTAAACTTTGATGCCGGGAGATATTTTCCTGTCAGAAAACGCTCAGACATTGTAAACTCTGAACAAGGCTCAATCTCCAGTACATGCATCGTGTTTTTATCACGGGTTCCTACATCATCATCATCCTGACCATGACGCTTATACTGCAGCAGATAGTGAACCATCTGTGCCGGGGTCAGCTCATCCAGCTTTTTTCCATATTCCTTTTCAAACCAGTCAAATGCCTCCTGCGTCTCATCCGTCTTTTTGATAGAAGCATTGTTATATCCCTGAGATAACAGCGTATCTGAATTATAGATAAACGTTGCTCCATGCAGGGATGGACGAGGATAATTCAGATAAGCTCCTCCATAATGAGAAATGTCATACCGCTCAACCTGCTCATCCGAAATATTGGTATCATTTACCTTTTCCGTGATTGGAAGGAAAGCGTCCACGCTCCAGTACTCCTGTGCGTCCGCACCATTCTGTGGAGAACAGTAGGAAACATTCTTTGACGCATCCTCTGTGATCACAGGCTGTCCGTTATCTCTCTTGGTCTGGAAGAAATAATCATAGAAGTTTTCCTGATCCATCAGGAAGTTCATCAGCATAAATTTGTATAACCCACAGTTGGTCGCTCCGGTCTTATAATCAACACCTCCCGCTTCCATATCTGTATAGTCGAGATGATTGTGGGTCACATCCTTCCAGGTCGATCCATATATATCCTTACTTAGTCCATTCAGATTATCAAGTGCCGTAACAGAGAACAGCAGTGGCGCAAAACCATATCCCTCCGGTGAAGATCCATCATATTCATCCAGCTGATTGATCTTGAAGAACATCTTCTTTGCCACATTCCAGCCCCAGTCATTATCTGAGGTAAACTTAATACTTGTCACCTTACTCTGTGCACTGCTGTCATTCTTAAAGAAAGACTCCCCGTAAGTATCCTTTACTCTGTGATACTGATTATAGTCTGTATTTTTCCACCAATCTGAATAAACTCCGATCGACTGTCCCTGATGAATATAGATCAGATCGGCATAGTCGATCCACTCCGGATGCTTCATCAGCTCCTGAGGTTCGATGGTCTTAACCGCCAGCTTCAGATCAAGGATCGCTGCCTCGGATTTATCATCCAGATCCAGAGAAGTACGTGCAAAGTCATTCATATTTACAACATGACCTTTAAAAGCACCGCCGGACCAGCCGCCTTCTCCGTCGCCACCGACTTTAATATAATAATAATCAGTATCTGTTCGTGTCGTATACTCTCTGTCACCCGGATCATATTCGATCACTCCGTCAGCAGAAGCCTGATATTTATTCTCATTTCTGGCATAACGGTTAAAATCAGATTCTGAAATTGTTCTTCCCTCTCCATTGGCCAGAGTAACCCAGAGGAAATCACCTGTTCCGTCTTCTACCTTACGGAATACCGGACGGTACGCCGGCTGGTCTTTACCAGTTTCATCCTTGGCATAGAACATTCCTGTGGTATCTGCTTCATAGTGGTCAATAACAAAATCACCCGGCTTACCGTTTCCTACCTTTTCATAATATCCTTTTACTGTGATCTGCTTTGACTTCTCGTTAGTCCACTCATCATCATCCCAGCAGGTCTCATCTACCTTACCGTCTCCATTCGCATCTCTACGATACTCATCGGCAAATACCGTTGTTGCCACGGAACGTGTCCGGTCAACAGATGCAGCATACAGAGATGGATCATTTTTCGTGAAATCAATCGGCTCGCAGCCGGTGAGCAGATAACCGATCTCCGCCTGTCCATAATATGGAACAATCTCCAGGATCAGAAACGGATTGTCCTTATCCCCCGCTTCCTGATTACAGTTCACCTTGCCGCTCTCACACATAGCATTATATTCTTCCAGTGTATTTACAACCGCTTTGTTCTCTGTGCTTCCCGCATGAACCACAAACTTATGATACCCGAAATATCCACCGAATACCAACGCACACATCAAGACAAGTGCCGCTGCAAGCTTTCCTTTCGATAAATTTCTTAAACTTCTTTTCATAGATACAGCCTCCATTTCCACGGCTTCACACCGCAAACCGATCTTCTTACTTCATTATAACGTCCAAGGGCAGCCTACCCATTACGGATAGACTACCAGACCATTTCGTATCTTTGTTGTCTCGTCAATCTTGTAAGTCTTTTTGCCGGATTTCATTGCAAAAGAAACCGTGACATTACTTCCCTTTATGTCCACCTTGAAGTCATTAACATAATCAGATAAAAGCTCCTCCGGCTGACAATTCAAGCCACCACGGCTTGCCGGAAGTGCTGCATCGCTTTTATGCTCCTCCAGATACAGCTTTTGACCATCAAATTTGATGATCTTCAGATCTGTCACATTTTTGACCTGTACATACTCCGGAGCTGCACTTGCAGACCCCGAAGGAGCCGGTGTTGCAGTCTTTTTGCAGTCTACCTGATAAAGAATCAATGCGTTATTTACATCATCGTACTTTACACAGTTTGACTCCATAATCATTGTATTTAACTGTGCCATCAACGTCTGGGATTCCATCTGCAGATCAAGCTCTGCTTTTGTGTTGGAATAACTCCGGGTACCTGACTGCATCAGAAGTGTGATTGCACCTCCGACGATTGCCAGAATCGCCATAGAAATAATCAATTCCACGAGAGTATAACCCCTCTTATCTTTCCAGTTCAGAACAATCACCTCCCATCAACTTTCTTTTATAAAGTGCTTTCCTGTTGTTTTGACCAGCTGGATCGTAAACTTCTCCTTGCCGGACAATTCAATCGTGCTGTAAAACGGCATCTCTGTCATTGCCTTCCCGCCGGTAACCGTTCCGTTATTGCTGTAGATAAAGGAACCGGTGCCTTTGGAATAACCAATCTTAAGCATATTATTATTATTCAATGTTGTTGCGGCTGCTCCTGCCTCGGAGGCCTTAATTGTTACAGAGCTGTCACAAAGCTTTATCTGCGAAACGTTTCCTGCCGTAATCGCCGCATCCAGATCCAGCCGGTTTTTATAACCATCCGGCACACCATCTCCATCGGAATCTGTCGTATCACTCGCCATAGAACTATAAATCCCATCTGAAGTACGATAAATGTAGAGATATGTCACACCCTTTTTGGTCATGGTGGCTGTCTGAATTTTTGTAATCTGATTATTTAACTTTGCAGATGCCTTTTTGGTCTTGCCGACATTGATATAAGCTAAACCACCAATAATCGCCCCTGCAAATACAGCCATGATCGCCATGGTTATGATCAGCTCGATCAGGGAAAAGCCCCGCTTATCCTCTCTGATATTCATCACCTTCACCTCCCTGCATTAACCATTCTTCTTCCAGTTTTCATAGCTTACATTATTGGTGCCGGAACTGCTTCCATCATTACCAATCGCTGCTTCTACAGACTTTCTGAAGTACTCCTGCATCAAATTATAGAACACAGGCTTTGCCTGCTTCTTGTCATATTCAAACAGCTTCTCAATTGCTTCCGAATCGGAATTCACTGTTGTGGATGCCGCTGCCAGCTCCACATCATTTCCTGAAATGATCAGACCGTTAAAGGAATTTGCATCACTTCCCAGAACTGTTACCTTTCCTTTGGCAAGAATAAAGCAAGGATCACTGAGAGAGCATCCCGCCTGATTGGTATAATCATTCGGCCAGGTCACATCTCCATCTGAAATAATGTAACCACATTGAACCGTGGTTCCATTCTCTCTTGTGATCGGATAATGACCGATCTTCGTTCCCACCGGAATATCATTTACCTTTACCAACGTATTGAAAAGGTTGGTAGAATCACTCTTGCCACTCTTTGACAGATTGCCTGTCTCATAAAGTCTCCAATTAGAACTATTGGCTGCTGTCTCGTAATCATCTACCAGCGCAAGCTGCTTTGACATATACAGCTTACTGCTCTCCTTGGCAAACTGCAGGAAACTGCTGGATGGGGTCTGGGAAGTATTGTCCAGTCTCAGTGCAATCTTTCCTTTTCCGTTTACATCCTTCTGTGTATTATCACTGTACATAATATTACCGGAGGAAAGAATATATCCTACTTTGTTTCCGGCAAAGGACGGAAGCTGAATACCAATAGTATCTACATATGTCTTATTAACAGTATCATAAATGGTCTGCTGCGCACTCTGATTGTAAAACAGATCAAAGAAGCGGCTTGCTGCTTTTGAATCCACAAAACTCAGGTAAAAATAATGAATGTCATCAGCACTTACATTCTTATCTTTACGGGAATACAGCTTTAACGGCTGCTCGGCGTCAAGCTCACCATCCGTGATCATTTTTAATACATCAAACTGCTTTGTACCGTCTGCTTTATCAGGAATTCCGATACGTTCCTCATAGGAAAGATAATCGAAAAGATACTGTATGTTTCCAGTACCATCAGAAGTAGGAATCTCAAAATAATAACATGGTCTTCCCTTTTGACTATCAGTATCAAAGGTTCCTTTTCCCGGTACACTTGTTGCGTGTACGCAGCCCGGATTAGCATTTTCCAATGCATCCACGCGTTTTACAAAGCCATCGGTTGCTCCGGAACCGGAGGAAGTCACAGCTCCCACGAAATAAGAGAGCTGACCACTCTTTACTGCCAAAGATTCTCCAAGCTCAATGTCCGGATTGTTCAACGGTTCTACATCGCCGGCAGCTGTAGTCTTTTTGGAAATAAAGGTACGTCCCGCCAGTACCAGTTCTGAAAGACCTGTCATCAGAAGATTATCATCATGACCGTTAATGGATATGGAACTACTGTACTCTGCTTTTGTAGATAATTTCTTTGGTGCCGGTGAAACAACGACATTAGAATAGTTATCTACAAAGTTATAACCATAATATTTTCCCTTTAAGGTGACGCTGTCATCATCACCTGCAATTTCCATATCGTCAGCAATATAAGAAGTTGCATTAATATTTACTTCATTACCACCGGTTCCCGTACTGCTGTTGGAGGTCAGAATATTTTCTGCCCAAAGCTCAGCATTCTTATCACTGGATGCACTTCTTCCAATCTCAAGAGCACTGCCTCCGGAAACAGACACATCGCCTCTTGTAATGATCTGATCTGCATTGATCTTTAATTTTGCACCGCCACTAATGACAATACCCGCCTTGGTATCCTCCTTCGTTGCATCACGTTCTACCGTACCGGCATACATATTACCGTTAACCTTTGCAAAAATAGATCCATTATCTGCAAGGATCTGGTTGTCTGCAAGAATAGCATAATTGAGATACTCGGAATGAGCCTCTGTACTCACTGTCGGCACCTCAATACGAATATCAGTCGTTAATGTCGTCTCATAATCCTGCTGGGTGTCATGCTCCTTAATAACCTTTACATCCTTCAGGATCAGTGCATCTCCATCCAGTACCAGATTTCCCTTTGTAATACCGTTGCTATCTGCCGTATGACGCACATAACTTTGGGCCTGCTCATCTGTCAGATAACTTTCCAATACACTGTCCAGATACTGATATGACGTGATATTCGGATCATATGCCGTTCCTCCCGTCAGTTTACTGACCATATCTGTCAAAAAGTCCTTAATATATTTGTTATCCAAAGAATTCCCTGATGATGTCAGGGAAGCATTATACTCACCCAATGCTTTTTCATATGCACTTGCGGATGCTGCGGAAGATTCATTCTGAATCCCTGCCGCAATGGCATCTAAAATCGAATCCGTCTGATAGAAGTTCTCCTGCGTTGCTTTCTGTGAACTTTTCAGATAAATATTCGTGATCGTCGTGGTAATAACCGCTCCTGCAAGCAAAATCAGAAATGACATGCAGATCATTACTAAAACAAGGGACGAACCACTTTTATCTTTTAAAAAACGTTTCATCATGATCTCTCTCCTTCCTAATTCTGCACTTTTGAACCATTTACCTGTACAATTCCCGTTTTACTTCCATCCTGACTGTCTACCGTCACTGTGATGTCAGCCATTCGATTGATAGACTCTGAATGAACCAGTGTATAGTTACCACTTGGGTCTTTCTGAGCCTTTCCTGCCACCTGATCACCATTTGCATTTAATTCATCCGTATTATTCGCCGACAAATTCAAATACAGCTTCTGAACTTTGGTTGCAAACCCGGAGCCCAAACTATTGATCGACAATTTATACCCCTGTGGTCTTTCCGTGTATCCGGCAGGAACACTTTCTCCATGCTTGACACTGTTCTGTGCGATGACAAACAAATTCAGATCATTGGCATTCAACTGGATGGCATTTGCATCATTTGTCTCTAAAATAATCTGATCCCGCTCATTTACCGGCTGGTAAAACAGATAGATATTTTCCAGCTTATTTACATTAATAGAAGCAGACTCCACAACATCCTCATATACCGTAGAGGCATCAATGCCTGCCGGATAGGAACCGGCTCCTTTGTTGTATGTATACTTATATTTTACCGAAATAATATCATTTCCCGGTTTAGCCGAATCTTCCTTTGCGGAAATAATAATGGAACAGTCCAGATTCTTCTTTAACTCTTCTGCCGGCATAGGAGTTGCGGTCGCCGCCCCCGGAGCATTTGCATACGCTGCAGCATGCTTATTAGCAAAAGCATAGCTTGCAGAAGTCAGGGTCTGGCCATGCTCCGATGACATGACATCCTTGCTGCTGTCCATAGTACCAATGACATATTTTTCATAATTCTTGGGGATCGCCGTTGCTGTCGGCACCACCTTACTTAATGGCTGGATCTGCGCTGTCACCTTAAACGAATTTTTGTCTACAGACTTATTCTGTGTCAACGTATATACCCCATTAGCATCAGGAGTTGCGGCAACTGTCCAGTCAGGCTGCGCAGAACATACCAGATTAGGGTCATCCAGCGAATATGATGTGTTTTTAAACTCCTCCAATACATCCTGTGCCAAAACGGAAGCATTCTGTTTCTGTCTGCTTCGTGCATTGTGCTTCGCAGCATCTGTAAAATAACTTAAAATCGGTATCGTTACAATCGCAAGTATGGCTACTGTCAGAATAAGCTCTACCAAAGTAAAGCCTCGCTGATCCTTCCAATATCCCGTTGCTCTGCACCTTCTCTCTTTCATCGGCTCACCTCAAATCTTTATACAACAACTGCAACTGCCGAATAAATCCGGCAGTTGCACTAATGTACTATTTTCTAAAAATATTGTCTACACCGGTATTTCCATTGCTTACATTTGGAGATTCATAAACCTCTCCGGTTCCGGAGATTGCATACATATCAATCGTCATAGCACAAGCAAGAACACTTTCGTCATCATCTGCCGTAGCAGAAATCTCTGAAATCGTCATACGATCCTTTGACTTATTGATAAAGTCAACTACCTTTTTCAAAGAATCATATGTAGAAGTAAAGGAAACATTCACCGTAGAACGATATCCTGTATAATCTGCCGCTGCGGTAATTACATCATTTACCGGTGTGTCTGATGTAATTGCTGCAACAGATGCCGGGTTTGATTTTGGTGCCGGCGAAGCATTTGTTGTTGCTCCTGTTGTTGTGTCTGTATCAACTGCTCCCTGCTGATAGAACAACTGGTTCATATTAAAACTCTCAGACTCAATCTTTACATCCGAAATACTCTCATACATATCATTCAGGTCATAGATGGCATCCTCTGTACGAACCTCTGCCGGGAACTTGCTCAAAACATCCGCCACATCAAGTTGCGTCTGTTTCGTCTCCTCCAATACACTGTCCTTTTGTGCCTCCATAGTTTCCAGCTTCGAAACTTCCTGAGACAATGTTGTATTTTCCGCCTCTAAAGCCGATCTCTTTTCATTCATCTTTGCAAACACCAAAAAGTATGCTGCTGCAACGATGAGGACTGCTCCAAATATAAAGAGCATCATTTTATCACGATTTGACATTTTCTTTTTTGTATCCATATCTCATTTCCTCCTGTTCATACTTTCTAGTTTGCCGGGCTTGCAGAAGCCTGTGCGCTCTGGTCAATTGCATTTGCTGCTTCCTGTACCAGTGCCTGTACTACCTGATAATACTGTGCTGATACGGAGAAATTATAAACGGTGCTTCCGTCATCCCCGTCCGCCGCTGTTACAGAAGGAATGGAAATATTGGTAAGAACCGGGATTTTCTGGCCATCCTTGTCTACCATTTCCATAGATTCCAGATTCATTAACATTCTCGCAATAGAGATATCTGTCTCTGATGTGATCGTCATATTGATTCCATCATCATTTGACTGGAGAAAGCTTACTGTCATCGTTCTTGGCAGGTTTGCCTCCAGCTGCTTGATCAGACTGTTCAGATTCTCATTCTGCGTTTCTGTCGCATTGTAAAGACTGTTTACCTGACTGTAAACATTTTTAATCCCTTCGTTTTCTTCAAATACGGAATTGATATATGCCAACGACTGCTTTCTGGCATTCAGATCGTCGTTTTTCTGCTTTTCTGTATTGTACTGCAGGAATGCAAATGCTGACATCGCAATCGCACAGATCACTGCCAATCCAAAGACAAGCTGTGCATTACGAAGGGCATCTGCGCCAGATCCAGAGGTTGCCACATTTTTGGACTTAAATCCAACCGGTGCAATTGCAGCACCTACCACAGCAATATACTCTGTCTGGTTATAAAGTCCCTCACTGAAATGACGTGGGAAAGATACATTTACCAGATGCTCCATTCTCTGAGTCGGAATATTTAACTCATTTTCAAAGAGATCCTCGATACCGGCTACCTTACAGCCCATACCTGTGATATAAATGCTGGTAAGCTCAACTCCCTGATGCTTTGATTTAAAGAAGTCAATAACACGAAGAACACTCAGAAGGATTTCTCCGATGGCATCTGTAACTACCTTACGGGAAGACTTGCTCGCTTCCTGCTGTCTCCACTGCTCCTCTGTCATTCGTGCACTTACAATACTCTCATCATCATCCAGTCCCCGGTAGTCCAGGCTCCGGCAAACCAGCTTATCTCTGCAGAGTGCCTCACATGCAGTATCCATATCTTCAATCATACACTCATCACTGAGAACCATTGCCTCAGCCACATTAAAGATACCCTGCGGAATGGTACGCTGCATCAGCTGCTGACCTTCATTCATAAAGTTGATCATAGTTGTATTACCACTGATCTGAATGCAGGCACAATAATCAAGAACGATCTCCTTCTTTAATACCTGCATAGAACCGTTACCAAAGTAATCCAGAGCTTCAATATTGAAGTCCATCTCCTTAGCAAAGTTATAATAATTATCTACCAGATCATCCGGAGCTGCCAGCAAAAGCACCTTGTATGACTTTTCCTTGCCCTCCTTAATGGTCTCCAGCAGAGAATACGCTAATGTATAATCATTCAGATCGATCGGGAAATACTCCTGTGCTGTTGCCTGAACAAGCGCCCCGATCTTATTTTCCTTTACATTAGGAAGTGTTACCTCACGAGTTGCGATCTTACTGGACGCAATCGAGAACACAACACTCTTTTCTTTCATTCCTGCCTCTGCCAGCTCATTGCGGAATGCCACTGCCAACACATCCTTATCGCGGATGACACCATCCTCAATAACACCCTCCGGTGTTGCAAAGCTGACCGCGCGGTATACATGCGGATTTTTCTTTTTATAATCAATCTCAACAATCTTGGTCACTTGTGTACCAATCTCAATACTAAGTACATGTTTTGCCATATCGTACTTTTCCTCCCTGTCTCAATATTTTTGCATCACACAAAATTCAACGTATGCAGAATAACTGCAAAATGGAGCCTAACGCTATGCTCATGGTAAGCTCGCTGTTAAACTCTCTGTGACAGCAAAATTACTGCCATCTTCTGAATAAAACGTCAATGAACGGTTACTATGATCGATCATCCAAAAAGCGGTCAATCACATTTTAATCATACCAATATACCAATCAATCAAAGGAGTTCCCCATAATGCCGTGAACCAGATCCCCACAGACAAATAAGGTCCCAGTGCCAGACGATGCTCTGCATGACTTACTGCCATACGGATCAGATGAATCACTGAACCAATGATACATCCCAAAAAAAATGCCAAAACAGCACCTTTCCACCCCAGCAATAACCCTGCACCAAACATCAGCTTGATATCTCCACCGCCGATTCCCCTTCCGACAGTAATAAGATAAATAACCAAAAGAAACACGCTGACAGAAAACATTCCGATCACGTGATCCTTCCAGGCATGCAGATCAAGCAATGTTGCCGCAATCCCCAGCAATAAGATGAATAGATTGATACCGTCCGCAATCTCCATAGTCCGGAAATCAAGGACACTTAAAACAATAAGGGCGGATGTCAGGAGACAATATACGACACTCATATAATTCCAACCGTTCGCCAAGAAAACGATCACATATAATGCTCCATTCATGCCTTCCACTAAGGGATACTGAAGCGATAACTTTGTGTGACACTTCCTGCATCTGCCCCTTAGAAATAAAAAGCTAAATAACGGAACCAGGTCATACCAGCGCAGCTGATAACCACAAGTCATACAATGAGAGTGTGGAAACACTATGCTTTCCTTTAAAGGAATACGATAGATGCAGACATTCAAGAAACTGCCGATCACAATTCCAAAGAGAAAGACGAATATGTATAAGACTGTAGTTATCGCTGCTACTGACATAACATGACTCCTATTAATTACAATTACTCAGATACAACTTTGAGCTTGTCAACTGTTCCACCTGCACAATATACTGTAACCTGACCTGTCGTATTGCTGTATTCAACATAGATATCAGGAGTAGCTTTTGCTGTTTTTGATTTAAATTTGTCAGTAATATCACTTTCAATTGTTCCTACTTGTGTAGCGGTAGTTCCATCTGAACTGCGAAGAAGACCAAGCTCTGTAACCCAGTCAGCGCCACCTGTTGTTGCAGTACAACTGCTCAACTGAGTTGCTGGGAATGTTGTAACAGTTCCGTCAGCCTGTGAGATAGCGGATACTATATCTGTACAGAGACTGCTAAGCTGCTGCTGATCCTTTGACATACGAGACTTCTCCATATACGGAAGTACCTGAGAAGCTACGATACCAACAAGGATAGCCATAATAGCCATAACGATGATCAACTCAACAAGAGAGAAACCTTTCTTGTCATTTTCCTGTAACTTTGCGAGATAATTCTTGATAACTTTCTTCATAATTATAATCTCCTTTTCATTGAATTTTATTTATCAAAAGACTGCTTGGCACAGTCCCAAGATCAAAACAAAAATAGATTTTTCTGTTTTCCAAAAACATTATGCATTTTCTGCTGCGCTGTACATAGAAAGCATTGGAGCCATAATTGCAAGCATAATCGGCACAACCACCCCAGCCATCAGTACGATGATCACAGGCTCCATAATTGCCGTTACTGCCTTCGTTGCATTCTCCACTTCCTCCTCATAGAAATCAGCGGCATGCCCCAGCATTTCCTCCATATTACCGGTTTCCTCACCGATCGCTGCCATATTATAAAGAAGCGGTGGGAAAATACCAGCATCTCGAAGTGGTACCGACAATGGAGTTCCTCGTTCCACTTCGCCTCTTGCTTCTTCCATGACCTTCTGTACAATACGATTACTCATCAGCTTCGTTACAATGGAAATCGCATCCACCATCGGAATACCGGATGCCATCAATGTACTCAGTGTACGAGCCAGCCGAGCCGCTGCCGATTTGATCTGGAGATCTCCAACCAGCGGAATACGGAGTAGAACACGTCCCATAATAATCGCACCGCTCTCCGTCTTTGACCATATACGAAATGTGACCACGATTGCCACGATAATAATCAAAACAAGCCACCACCAGTGGATCATACCATTACTCATCGCCATAACAATTTTTGTGATTGCCGGAAGATCCATACCGGCCCCCTCCAAAGTGTCTTTAAACTGTGGAATAATATATGTAAGCATTAACACAACGACACCGGCAACAACCACCAAAAGTACAATTGGATAAATCAATGCCTGCTTGATCATACTCTGCGTCTTGTTATCCTTTTCGAACTGTTCTGCCATTCGACAGAAAGATGTCTCCAAACTACCGGATGCCTCACCGGCCTCCACCATGTTCAAAAGCATATCCGGAAAGATTCCCTCCTGAGCTCTCATAGCATCTGCCAGAGACTCACCTTTCTCCACCAGGATACGCGTCTGATCCAGTGCTTTCTTCAGATACTTATTGGTCACCTGATCTGTGATCATCTGAAGTGCCTGAATAACCGTAACGCCGGCATGAAGTATACTCTCAAACTGCTTACAGAACACGGAAAGATCTCTAGCTTTTACCTTCTTTCCTATGCTAATGGAAATGTCCTTATTTAAAGCATTCGGAATCTCCACACTGATCGGGATCAGTCCCTCTGCCTTCAGAGAATTCCTTGCAGCTGCCTCATTGGCGGCTTCCAAAGTTCCCTTCTTTTGTTTACCATTGGCGTCTACCGCCACATAATTAAATGCTGCCAATTCATCACCCTTTTCTACCCCTCTGTGTGAGATGTCATACTCACAATGGGTCGTTTATTTGTGTTGCATATAACATCCCCGATAGTTATATACAGTATCACTTTCTTGATTGTACTACATTCGTCTCACTTTTTC
>ERZ1026854.1179-NODE-1179-length-17094-cov-4.140560_pt1 | contig 17094 bp, 17 predicted proteins | sample MGYA00380157_ERZ1026854 | MGnify/ENA primary metagenome ERZ1026854 (study PRJEB33269, sample SAMEA4719793) | human gut metagenome | biome: human-associated habitat; feature: organic feature; material: feces | place: Cameroon | collected 2013-10 ...
AGAGCGTTTGGCTACGGACCAAAAGGTCGGGGGTTCGAATCCTCTAACGCACGCTACTGTGCGTTTGCGCACGTTTTATGCGTTTGCGCACGCTATTGTGTGTTTACGCACGCTATTGTGCGTTTTGCACATTGTCGGTGAGCCGGGATTCTTTGAGTGTTCAAAGGGTTTCGGCTTTTTTCATGGTTGGATTTTGGGGCGGTGATATGGGCGCTTGGGGTTAATGCTGCTCGTCGTCTGCGTGGGCTTGCGCGCTTGTTTTGTGGGACGCTTTTTCAGCCCGCGCGCGTCGACATGTGTGTCTGGCGTTGTCTGCGTGTTTGCGCGTGTGTGGACTCAAGGAGGAAATGTTTTATGGAGCTGATTATCAGAAAAATGAGAAAAGATGATGCCCCTGCGCTGCATCTGCTGCTGTCCGAACCGAAGGTGATGCGTTATCTGGAGGCTCCGTACAGCTGGGAGCAGACCGAACATTTTCTATGCAGCGCCGGATTATCGGATTCCCCCTTGATCTATGCTGTGGAAGAACATGAAAAATTCATTGGATATGTCATCTACCATTCCTATGACCACGAAAGCATGGAAATAGGCTGGGTTCTCTTCCCCGCCTGCTGGGGGCGCGGATATGCATCCGCGCTCACCGATCAGTTGATCCGTAAGGCACAGCAGGAGCAGAAGGATGTGGTGATAGAGTGTGTACCGCAGCAGACAGCCACAAAGCAGATTGCACGCAAGAAGGGCTTTTCCTATAAAGGGATCTGCGACGGGCTGGAGGTATACCGGCTGGAGCATTAGATTTTTTCCACATCAAACGTGACATCGACACCCTGCCTGTGACCTACGAAAAGATACTCCTGTTTGGATTGGATAAGAATTTGCATGATACCGTCCGCTTTGAGCGGGCGGCGCAAAAGGACGGCAAACTGCTCTATTCTTCCATGGATATCGAGCCCTATTTGACTTTGGCAAATGAAATGGGGATTTCCTATACTGTGTCGGAGGCTCCCGGCACATACCTGTGTAACGAAGCATATTGGTATGTGTTGCAGAAAGCAGAATATCCTGTCTTGTTTCTTCACATTCCTTCCACTCCGCGCATGTCCGACAGCTTTTGGGAGAAACTCAGGAAACTGCTGGAATCGGCTTCGGCGCTTTGACATCCGTCCGTCGGACACATCTGCATTCACTGTCTGTCTTGCCCTTGGAATGAGCAAGGTAGCTGTCGCATGGAGATTCATCCCCCACGGGTACAGAACAGCCAAAGTGCTTTTCTGTACCCGGTTTCCGTCCGATTTCCCGCTCCGATCGGGTACAGATGAGCAAAAACCTGCTCCTGTACCCGGAATTCTGCCAAATTTCCGCTTTTTCCGGGTACAGATGGGCAAAAATGCACTTCTGTACCCGGAAACCTGCCAGATTCCCACTCAAATCGGGTACAGATGAGCAAAAACCTGCTCCTGTACCCGAAAGCCTGCCAGACTTCCACTTGCCAAGGGTACAGATGGGCAAAACCCTTCTCCTGTACCCGTCCGGCTTTTTTGATCCGCAGCCATGACGGAAAGCAGTTGGTTGCGGCAGGAAAAAGAAGTTTGTTTTAATGTAGAAAAATCAGGCACTGTACCCAACGGGTGCAGTGCCTGAGCTTGTTAAAAGAATTCTACTTTAAGTCAATCTTTCTTTCCTTTGCTGTCCAGCTTCTGCAGGATCCAGACAAAGAAGATTATGACGATGATAGCGGCGAAAATGCCTGCCATACCGTATCCCATGATTTTAAGTGCTGCCAAGATATTTGCGTTCATGTGCCACCTCCTACATAGTCTGTGCAAACTGCGCTACAAGCTGGATGATCATACCGCCCGCGATTGCGGAGGAAATCTGTCCAGCCACGTTGGCGCCTGCTGCCTGCATGATGAGAATATTGCCGGGGTTCTCCTCCTGCGCCATCTTCTGCACCACTCTGGATGCCATGGGGAATGCGGAAATACCGGCAGCTCCCACCATGGGATTGATCTTCTTTTTGAGGAAGATGTTCAGGATCTTCGCAAACATAACGCCGCCGAAGGTATCAAACACAAACGCTGCCAGACCGATCAGCATAACCAGAAGCGTATCCACCTTGACGAAAGCCTCCGCCTTCATGCTGAAGGAAATGGTGATGCCGAGCAGCAGGGTAATCAGGTTGGTCAAAGGCCCCTGCGCCGTATCCGACAGATTCTGCAGCACGCCGCATTCGCGGATCAGGTTACCAAACATCAGGCAGCCTACCAGAGATGCCGAGGAAGGCGCTACAAAGCCCACGATGATTGTCACCACGATGGGGAACAGGATCCTTGTCCGCTTGGAAACGGAGCCGGGCTTGTATTCCATCTTGATACTGCGCTCTTTCTTAGTCGTGATCAGCTTGATTGCCGCCGGCTGTACGATGGGCACCAATGCCATGTAGGAGTACGCCGCCACCGCGATCGCTCCGATATAGTTGGAATGCAGAACCTGCGAAACCAGCAGGGATGTGGGACCGTCCGCCGCACCGATGATACCGATGGACGCCGCATCCTTCAAGTCAAAGCCCAGCAGCACAGCAAAGAGAAGCGCTGCAAAAATACCGAACTGCGCTGCCGCACCGAACAGAAACATGATGGGCTTCGCCAGCAGCGGACCGAAGTCGATCATGGCGCCGATACCGATAAACAAGAGAAGCGGCAATGCTTCCGAAGCCTCGATTCCGATCTCATACAGCCACTGGATGATGCCGTTGGTCTCTCCCACGCCTTCCAGCACCTGATTGATGGCATTAGCGCCGGGAAGATTGACAAGAATGGCACCAAAGCCCATCGGCAAAAGCAAAGAAGGTTCATATTCCTTTTTGATTGCAAGCCAAATCAGCACTGCGCCCACAACATACATGACGATCTGCTGCCATGTGACTGCGCATATGCCTTCCCATAGAAAACTCATAGTTTTTCCTCCATGTGTAATTGTTTTGTAGGCACATAACATTATAAACTCTGGACAGTCTAATGTAAAGGCAAAAACCTCGCGCCAAATGTAAAATAATCTTAACAATGCTGTCCTCTTGTGCTAAACTGTAACGGGGATTGATCCCGTCGAAGAAAGGAACATTATGCGTTTTGACATGCACTGCCACACCAAGGAAGGCTCGCTGGACGGAAAAGTCCGGCTTGCCGATTTTGTAGAGCAATTAAAGAGCCGGGGCTATCAGGGAATGCTTGTGACCGATCACAATTCCTACAACGCCTACCGTTACTACAAAAAACATAAGGATGATCCTGCCTTCCGGGATTTTACCATATTAAAGGGGATTGAGTATGATACCATCGACGCGGGACATATTCTGGTGATCCTGCCGGAGTACACCAAGCTTCCGCTCATGGAGCTGCGGGGACTCCCCGTGACCGCGCTGATCGAGGTCGTCCACTTTTACGGCGGCATTCTGGGCCCGGCGCACCCCTGCGGGGAGAAATACTTAAGTTTTTGCCGCTCCAGGCGTTACCGTAAAAATCCGGACATATTAAAGAATTTTGACTTCATGGAAACCTTCAACGCGTGCGAAAGCCCCGCAACCAACAAAAGGGCGGCGGAGCTTGCTGAAAAATATGATCTTCCCGGCTTCGGCGGCAGCGACGCCCACAAGCCGGACTGCATCGGTCTGGCATACACCGACCTGCCGGATTCCGTACAGACGGAAAGTGATCTGATCCGCTACGTCAAGGCAAAACAGTCCGTGCGCTGCGGCGGTTGTTATTATACGCACACCACCAAGGACAAAATCGGCTCCTTAAACAATGTGCTTGTGTATTCTTTCTGGTTCTACAATAAAGCTGCGGGGCTTTTCCGCTACTACAAGCGCCGGCTCGCGATCTCCGCGCTCCGCCATGCCAAAAAGGCTTAGTCTTCCGGCTCTTTGAACATTTCGGCAAGGGTATGCCATCCCAGCACGGCACACTTCACCCTTGCCGGCATGTGGGCAATGTCCTTGAGTGCGGACGCTTCCTCCAGCTCCTCTGTCTCCTCCGGGGTCGTCTCCCCCTTTATCATCCGAAAGAACAGCTCCCCCAGCCGGAGCGCTTCTTCCTTCTTCTTCCCGATGATCATACCCAGCATGATATCCGCCGACGCCTGGGAAATGGCACAGCCGTCCCCAACAAAGGCGCCGTCTGCGATCACATCATCCACCACCTTGAGCTTCAAAAAAATATCATCACCGCAGTTGGGATTTACACCCTCCAGCACCAGATTGGCATCCGGCAGATCATGCTTGAACTCCGGACGCAGATTATGCTCCGTCAGAATTTCGTTGTAAAAGCTTCTATTCTCCATAGCCCATCCTTTCCCGGACACTTGCCACCGCGTCAACGAATGCGTCGACTTCTTCCGCCGTGTTGTAGAACATCAGGCTTGCCCTTGTCGCGGAACGCACGCCCAGATATGCAAGCAGCGGCTGCGCACAGTGATGTCCGGCGCGCACATCGATTCCCTCTTCTTCCAGAATCGCACTCACGTCATGGGGGTGCACATCATCCACCACAAAGGTCACAATGCCCGTGTGCTCCCGCGCGTCCTCCGAGCCCAGCACATGCACATGGGGAAGTCTGCGAAGCCCGTCCATTGCCCGTTTTGTCAGGGTAAGCTCCCTCTCCTGCATTCTCTCAAAGCCGATTCTCTCGATATAGCGGATTGCCTCCGCCAGACCCACGGCTCCCGCCGCGTTCACCGTGCCCGCCTCGAACTTGTGCGGCAGCTCTGCAAATACCGCTCCCTCTCTGGTCACGCTGTCGATCATCTCACCGCCGGTGAGGAAGGGCGGCATCTGTTCCAGAAGCTTTCTTCTTCCATATAATACGCCGATTCCCATGGGGCCAAAGAGCTTATGTCCGGAAAATGCAAGGAAATCCACATCAAGCGCCTGCACATCAAGCGGCATATGCGGAGCACTCTGCGCCGCATCCAGCACCACCACCGCGCCGACAACATGCGCCCTCTCCGCGATCCGGACAATGGGATTTACCCTGCCCAGCACATTGGAAACATGAGTGACCGCCACAAGCCTTGTCCGGTCGGAAAATGCGGCGTTCATCCGCTCCTCCGTGATCTCCCCGTCCGGCCCGCACTCCAGAAACACCAGCTTTGCCCCCGTGGTGCGCGCCACCATCTGCCATGGCAGCAGATTGCTGTGGTGCTCCATGACGGAGACCACGATCTCGTCTCCTTCCTTCAGGCGGGACAAGCCGTAGCTGTACGCCACAAGATTCAGGCTTTCCGTGGTGTTGCGTGTAAATATGATCTCCTCCGGCGCAGCCGCATGTAAAAAACGCTGCACGGTTTTTCTGGCTTCCTCATACGCCTCCGTCGCCCTCAGGCTTAGCGGATAAAAGCCCCGCAGAGGATTGGCGTTGTCATGCTCATAGAAAGCGCGCTCCGCCTCCATGACGCAGACCGGTCTCTGGGAGGTGGCGGCGTTGTCCAGATAGAAGGTCTTTTCCGTCTGCAGCAGTGGAAAATCGGCACGGCCGTCAAACAAAAGCTCCTCCACCGCCTCCTTTGCAAGCTGCTCCGCCCCGGCATCCCGCATCTGGCTACAAAGACGCTCTAGCTTCGCGCGGGTCATCATCTTCTCTGCCGTCTCTTTTCCGATTCCTCTGGAAGCAAAATACAGAAGCGTATCCTCATCCAGCTCGCCGATGGTGGCGCCGTGATTTCCCTTCACATTCTCCTCCGCGCAGAGAATGAGAGGCACGGTTCTGTTCCGTAAATCATCGCCTAAAAGGAGCACGTTCTCCGTCTCCTGTCCCTCCGCACCGGCGGAACCCTTCTTGAAATCAATGGTTCCGCGGAAGATCTTGTCCGCATGGTTAAGCAGCGTTCCATCCGCCCGGATATCGCTGATGCTTCTCTCCCCGAAATGGTTGACTGCCATATTCAGATCAAGCAGCTGACCCTCGCCGCAGACATAGCCGATCTGCGTGGAAAAGCGGCTGTCCGCCCCGTCAAGATCCACCCGGCATCCGTCATACAGATTTCCCTTTCCCGCAAAGAGCTGCAACAGTTCAAGCTCCGCCGCCTCCTCGCAGCGTGCGCCGATGTCACTTAACAGTACGCTTTCCTGTCCCGGCGTCAAAATCTGGATCAGCTTAATATGCGACCTTTCCTTCGCATGCACCAGTGTCCTGACCGCTAAGGATGCCTGCCTGCTGCCCGTCCGGCAGTCCATGACCACCGTGAGATGGTTTTCCGGCTCCGCCGTGATCCGCACAAGCCCGGCGCTCTGCTCCTCTTTTCTGCCTCTGATATGGATTCGCACCGGATTTTCCTGCTGTCCGTTCACCCGGCACACGGCTGCCTGTTCAAACAGGGAATCCGCCTCCGCCCCGGCGCCCGTCAGGATTGCAGGCGCTTCCGCTCCATCCTCCCGCACAACAAGGTTTTCCGTATCGATCCTGCAGCCTCCGGTCTCCCCCGTCCACTGCAGCACCGCCTCATTTACCTGCAGCCGGTTCCATGTGGGCGCCGGGAGCTGATTGATTTTATATTCACGATTCTGTACCATATTTTACAATCTCCTTCCCTTACCCGATACAGCCCTTCATCTCCAGCCGGATCAGATTGTTCATCTCAATCGCGTATTCCAGAGGCAGCTCCTTGGACACATTGTCCGCAAAGCCACTGACGATGCACGCCTTTGCCTCCTCCTCGCTCATGCCCCGGCTCATCAGATAGAACACAGCCTCGTCACTGATCCGCCCGATCTGCGCCTCATGCCCGATGTTGGCGTCCTTCGTGCGCACATCCATGGCAGGGATAGTGTCGGATCTGGATTCGGAATCCAGCATCAGGGACTGGCAGGAAACGGAAGACTTGGTTCCCTTTGCCTCCTTTGTGACCACCACGGAGCTTCGGAAGGTGCTGATGCCGCCGCTCTTTGATATGGATCTGGTATTCATATAGGAGCTGGTATCCGGTGCGCAGTGTACCACTTTTGCCCCCGTGTCCAGATTCTGTCCTTTTCCTGCAAAGGTCACGCCGGTAAACTCCATCTTCGCGCCGCGCCCTTTCAAAATACTCATGGGATACAGATACGAAACGTGGGAACCGAAGGAGCCGGACACCCATTCGATGGTGCCGCCTTCCTCCACCACTGCCCGCTTCGTATTCAGGTTATACATATTTTTCGACCAGTTCTCAATCGTGGAATAGCGCAGCTTTGCGTTCTTCCCCACAAACAGCTCCACGCAGCCCGCATGCAGGTTCGCCACATTGTATTTGGGTGCGGAGCAGCCCTCTATGAAGTGCAGGCTGGCGCCCTCCTCCACAATAATCAGCGTATGCTCAAACTGTCCTGCGCCGGGCGCATTCAGCCTGAAATAGGATTGGAGCGGAATCTCCACGGAAACGCCCTTCGGCACATACACAAAGGAACCACCCGACCAGACAGCGCCGTGCAGGGCGGCAAATTTGTGATCCGACGGCGGCACAAGCTTCATAAAATGCGACTTCACCATGTCGGCATACTCTCCGGTCAGCGCGCTTTCCATATCCGTATAGATCACGCCCTGTGCCGCCACCTCCTCCTTCACATTGTGGTACACAAGCTCGGAGTCATACTGGACACCCACGCCCGCCAGCGACTTTCTCTCCGCCTGCGGGATTCCCAGCCGTTCAAAGGTGTCCTTGATATCCTGCGGCACCTCCGACCAGTCGGCTTTCATCTGCGTATTGGGACGCACGTAGGTCACAATGTGATCCATGTCAAGTCCCTCGATGGACGGCCCCCACTGGGGAACCGAAAGCTGCTCATAGATTTTCAGGGAATCCAGCCTGAACCGCCTCATCCATTCGGGATCATGCTTTTCAAGCGACAGCTGCTCCACGATCTCCGGTGTCAGACCGGCGTGCAGGCGGTAAGCGTCCTTCTCCTCATCCTTTATATCATAAACGCTTCTGTCGATGTCCTCCACATAGCTCTTTTCTTCTTCCAAACCGTTCTCTCTCATTGCACTCTCCATTCCGCACTAAGCGTTTTCGTATGCACCAAAGCCCTTCTCGTTGATCTCCCCGATCAGGCTGCCGTCCCCGGTCTTTACAATATGTCCGCCCACCATCACATGGGTGGTATCCACATGCAGCGCCTCTAAAATCTTGGTGCTGTGGGTGATGATCAAAAGGCTGCCCTCGCTGCTCTTCTGGTATGCCTCGATTCCCTTCGACACGGTGCGCACCGCATCCACATCCAGACCGGAGTCCGTCTCATCCAGAATTGCCAGTGCCGGCTTCAGCATGAGCATCTGCAAAATTTCCGCTTTCTTTTTCTCACCGCCGGAAAAGCCCACGTTCAGATCTCTCTCCGCATAGGAGGGATCCATCTGCAGCAGCTCCATTTTTTTCGCCAGTTCCTTCTTGAAGTCCCACAGTCTGACGCGGCTTCCCGTCTTCTGCTCCAGCGCACTTCTGATGAATGCGCTCAGCGTGATGCCGGGCACCTCCAGCGGATTCTGGAACGAGAGGAACAATCCTTTTTTTGCCCGCTCATTGACCGGAAGCCCGGTGATATCCTCCCCCTCAAACAAAATCCTGCCGTTTAAAACCTCGTAGCGGGGATTGCCGATCAGCGTGTAACCCAGCGTTGATTTTCCCGTCCCGTTGGGGCCCATCAGCACATGGGTCTCCCCTTTTCCGATCTGCAGGCTTACATCATGCAGTATCTCCTTTTCTTCCACTCTCACATCCAGATGCTGCGCATCCAGAACCCATTCCTTGCTCATGTTCTTCTCTCCTCCGTCCTGTTTGATTCGTCCGGCGTTTTCCCACACCCGGACTTTCGGGCGTTTTGGTAAATATCAGCCAGCGTCATATTGTCAAAATATTGATTGATCAGATCCTCCAGCCCCTGCCATACCGGCAGCATATAGCACATATCCGCCCGTTCACAGGGCTGCGCTCCGTATTGAAGACAGGATACCGGTGCAAGCGTCCCCTCCGTCAGCCTGAGGATCTCGCCAACGCTGTACTCCTCCGGCTTTCTGCACAGGCGGTAGCCGCCCTTCTTGCCGCTGGCGCCGTCCACAAGATGCTGCTTGGACAGGATCGTCATGATGCTCTCCAGATATTTTAAGGAAATTTCCTGCCTGTCGGCAATGTCCTTCAAGGGCGTAAAGCCGTCCCCTTCATGCTCTACCAGCTCCAGCATCACCCGGAGTGCATAGCGTCCTTTCGTAGAAATCATCATAACCGCAGTCCCCCTCTCTTCTTCCGCTTCATATTATACCCATTTACCTACTATGTCAATAGGTGAATGGACGAAGTTTCCGCTTGCTTTTTTATACAATTGGTGTATGATAGTACAGGCAAATACAAAACAGCTATGAAGGGAAAGTTGATTTCTACATGAAGAAGAATTATGAGATGGATCTCTGCACCGGATCCCTTTTCAAAAAAATATTCATTTATAGTGTACCTTTGATGTTCACCAATATTCTGCAGGTGCTGTTCAATATGTCCGACATTGCCGTGGTGGGAAAGTTTTCCGGCCCCATCGCGCTGGGCGCCGTGGGCTCCACCAGCATCCTGATCACGCTCTTTACCGGGCTTTTGATCGGGCTTGCCAGCGGTGTCAACGCCCTGACCGCCCTCTATATCGGCTCAAGGAGCAAAAAAGATCTGAGGGAGACCGTACATACCGCCCTGCTGCTCTGCCTGATCGCGGGCATCCTGATCTCCGTTCTGGGCATTTTGTTCTCCGAATGGATCCTGACCGCGATCCACACCAAGGACGAGCTGCTTGCGGACGCCCTTCTCTATCTGCGCATCTATCTGCTCGGCATGCCCGCCCTGGGTCTGTATAACTTTGGTAATGCCGTGTTAAGCGCCGCCGGGGACACAAAGCGTCCTCTTTACTATCTGTTGTTTTCCGGCGTTTTGAATGTGCTGCTCAACCTGCTGTTTGTCATCGTCTTCCGCCTTGATGTGGTGGGCGTTGCCCTTGCCAGCATTATCTCGCAGTATCTGTCCGCTGTGCTGATCCTCCGGGTTTTGCTCACAACTGAGGCGGATTTCGCCGTGTCGCTCCGGGGACTTGGGATCGTTTCGGACAAGCTGGCCCGCATTCTCAAGATCGGGCTTCCGTCCGCTTTCCAGTACGCGATTTTTGCCATTGCAAACCTTTTTGTCCAGACCGGTGTAAACTCCTTCGACCATGTAATGGTGGAGGGCAATTCCGCTGCGGCAAACGCAGACCCGCTGGTCTACGATATGATGGCTGCCTTCTACACCGCCTGTGCAAGCTTTATTGCACAGAATTTCGGTGCAAATAAAAAAGACAGAATCATGAAAAGCTATCTGATCTGTCTTCTTTATTCTTTCGTCATGGGACTGGTTCTGGGCGTTGCCCTTTACATGCTGCGCCATCCGTTCCTTGCTCTCTTTACCAACGAGGCAGCCGTGGCGGAGGCAGGCATGAAGCGTATCTCCATCATGGCGCTCAGCTACTGCGTCTCCGCCTTCATGGACAATACCATCGCGGCGGCAAGGGGACTGGGAAAGACCTTCGTCCCCACCATTCTCGTGATTCTTGGCTCCTGTGCGTTCCGTATCCTGTGGATCTACACAGTCTTCGCCTATTTCAAAACCATTCCATCTCTGTATCTGCTCTATGTCTTTTCATGGGCAATCACAGCGATCGCAGAGATTATTTATTTCCTTGCCATCTACCGCAAAAGCTGCCGCGGATCGGCTAGTCTGTCGTAAAGCTGAAATCTTCCACGCGCGGCCTGCTGAAGCCGTAGCTTGTCACATAGTCGGCGGGTACGTTCAGTTCATAGAGCAGACCCGAGCCCGGTTCTATGCTGCTGTAGATATCCGCTGACACCTGCATGAACACATTCTCTCCGTCCACGATGCAGAGATTCTGGATTTCTCCCACTGTCACCGTCTCATCCGTTCCGTTCGAGAAATAGAGTGTCACGACCGTGTCACCGTTGTCGTACTGGTACATCTCCACAACTCTTCCCACAAACGCTCCGCTAAACGTCACAGCATAGTCCAGATCGAAGGAGAGCCAGAATCTTGCGCAGGGACGTCCATCCTGTATGGCGTCATAGCCGCCCTCCGTGTGAATGGCTTGCAGATATTCATCCTGCAGGTAGGACATAGTCTCGTCCGTGTACTCGATCTTCCACTCCCCGCTGTCGTCGCAGCTTACAATGGTGGAAATCACGTAGCTGTCCAGATCCATCCGGGGATAATCCGCCGGAACCGTGTAGAACAACAGCGTTGCAAACGCATAATTTCCATCCTGCGCGATGATGATCGGCGTTTCATGCTCAAACTGGCTGATGTCCCGGTACTCCATGTTGTAATACTGGTCTATGATGCTGCTGTCCATATTGCGGAACAATTCACAGAAGGCATCGTAATCTCCGCCCGCCATGGTGCAAAGTCCTTCAAACAGGCGTACCACGCTGTTTTCCAGATCACTGTACCGGGTGTTATAGCCGTCGTCATAACCGTCGTTCCCGTCAGTGTATCCGTCGTCCCCATATCCGTCGTCTGTATTGTAATCTCCGCCCGGGTATCCGATATCGCCTGTGTCCTCGGCATCCTCCGCGGGAAGTGGATTGTACGGCACGGAGAACCAGTAATAATAGGAATCAAAATACCCTTGGGACGCCAGATACAGCATGGTGTATTTGTCTCTTCCCTGAGTGGTCAGCGCAAATTCGTCCTCCGGCATCAGATAATAGAGAACCGCGCCGTCGTGCAGATAGCCCTCCTCGTTAAAGGAGCTTTCCCCTGCATCCGGGTACTCCCTGAGCAGCGCCTCCTCGGACTCATAACGCTTCTTGCCGCGAACCTCCCAGAGATCTCCGATTTCATCATAGATCCACATGGTGTAGCTTACGCCGCCGTCAAAGCTGGTGATCAGATAGTCTCCGCTGCCGTCCTGCGGAAAAAAGTAATCCGCATCCCCGGCATCCGATTCCATATCCTCCTGTGTGAATTTCTGGGTAAAGGGAGAATCCGCGGTATAGGTTTCCGCCGTCCGGTCTATATCATCCAGTGTAACGCCGCTGCCCGTATTCTCCGGCTGCGTGCTTCCGTCCTGATCTTTTCCATTTTGATCTTTTCCGCCCTGTCCGTTGTTCCGGTCACTGTCTGAGCTTCCGTCCGGTTCCGTTTCCGTCTGCGCAGCCGTTCCGGACAGAAGGCTTGACGGTCTGAACCCGGTAAAGCTTCCTACGAGAACCGCAACCAGACAGCCGAACAGCACGCCGACGCCCACTGCCGCCAGATTTTTTCCTCTTTTGGAAACAGGCCCCGACGCATCCGGCAGCGCGGTCTTCTTTTTCTTAAAGACCTCCGCCACCATTAAAAGAACGCTGTTCTCAGCGGCAACCGAGGAAAGGAACAGGGTCAGTCCCAATGCCAGCCCCAACAGCGGCGGCAGAAAAAACGCACCCGCTGCCGCAAGCAGCATCATGACTGCCTGCACGATCCTGGAGCCCGGCGAAAAGCTTCCAGAGCCTAACCCAAGCACCACCTTTTTACAGGTGATCCCGAATCTGCGGAAAAATCCTCCCCTCCTGATATCGGCCGCCACCTTAAAGACGCCGGAAATGGTCAGATAGAAGAACAGGGCACTGAAAAGCTGATTCCAGACGCTGTTTACGCTGAAATATACCGGCAGCACATAAGCCGTCAGAATTGCCGACACAAGCGCCGATGCAATACTGCCCAAAAGGCTTTTCCAAAAGCGCTTCTTTTCATAGCTCTTGGCAATGCTGTAGAAAAAATTCTTGATTACTGTTTTGAATGTTATCTTACTCAAGCTCTCACCTCCGTCACATCAGCAGATTTCTCAGCACGGTGTTGAAAACCGCCATGCAGATATACACGGCTGTGGCGATCAGTGCGCCCCGCCCCACATGCAGCCAGTTGATCTTCTTGTAGTCGTCGGGCTCTTTTCCCGTCGCACGCCCCATGGAAATCTCATAGATTTCCTTCAAGGATTGCTGTGTCTTGGGGAAGTCATGGCGGTCAAAGCGTTCCTCCTCACCCAACAGGTAGGTGAGCACCTGATAATTCTCTTCCCCGCACGACACCACCGTCGCATGGATCTTTGAGCGGCTGCAGGTCTGGATCTCCACCAGATTCTCCCCGCTCTCGGCAGCCGAAGAAAGTCTGGTCAGGATCTCCAGCTCCACAATCTTTTCCGGCACCGGGCACTCGCAGTAGAGAATGCCCTGCCTTTCCGTCACCTTCATCCAGCTGTCCTGAATCGGTGTGTAGTGGAACAGCTCGCTTCCCGCGGCCTGTCTGAAACGTACTCTGATGCACGCTCTGGGCGCACACAGCGCCTTCACCACATCCTCCATATCGGAGGTCAGACTGATCTTTCTGCCCTTGATCGTAATATAACCTTCCTGCGCAAGCTCCGCAAGCATGGCCTCGCAGTTCTCAGCACCCAGCTTTTCCCTGTGCTCCGCGCACTTTGCGAGAAAATCGTTCATGGGTGACTGCACTTCTATTTTGATTCCGGCTCTTTCTGCCATCAGGCTGATGGCAACATAAGGTATATTAAATTTTATCATTTATCCAACAGCCCCTCTTCTTCCATTTTTTGAATGGCAAAATTGAATGCCTTCACCAACACCTTGCCGACAAAGTTATTGTCTACGCAAACCTCGTTCGCGGTCTCACAGATGCCCTCCAGGAATGTTCTGGTTCCCATTTCCCGGATACCTGCGGTAACCATATCCCAGTCATCATTCTTTGTAATGTCGAGCAGCTGTGCCGCAGTCTGTATGTTGGTTCCGTAAGTTCCCTTGTTCAGTGCGTTGTCCACGATAATATCCGTAGCGGCACGGGTGTCCGCAGCCTTCGACGCCTTTACAATATCGTACATGAAATCCGTCAGGTGAATCACATTGCTGGTGATGCCCGCCGCATCGCCCGCCTTGGATCCGCCCAGCCCTATGGCGACTACCGTCTCCCATGTACCCAGCCCCTTGATCGGGGAAATCTTGAGCCCCGGAATCGCCATGGCGCCGGTTGCAATCTTGATCGCCGTATCCGATGCCACGGTGCCGCCGAAGTTGGTTGCAAATCTTGCAATGGAATCCTCAAGCGACTGGCCATTCTTTGCAGCCGAGACGGCCTGTATCAGGGAAGCCAGCGCCGTACATGCCAGGCTGTACTGTGTTCCGCCGCGCGGCAGATAATCCTCCAGTTCTCCGATGGCAGTACCCAGATATCCGGTAGCCACATTGAGCATATCCAGACGTTCTGCTTCCGTCATTCCGTCACACTTCTTTGTGAAAGCTGCCAAGCCCTTCATATCCGCCTGATCCAGACTCCTTGTCACCCAGTCAGGAACCTTGACGCCGAACATTGTCAGCATGGCAAACAGCAGTGCGTTAAATGTAATGGCTCCCTTCTTGAACAGATCCAGCAAATAATCCAGCGCACTCTTTGCTTCATCATCCAGCCCGGAAGCAGGATTTGATGCTGTCCCTTCACCTGTGTTTCCGGTGTCCGTCTTTCCGGTATTGTCCTTTGCAGACTGGTCTTCCTTCGTCCAGTCATAGTAGGGAACGCGCGTCCAGCCGGATTCCTTGTAGGGTTCTTCCTCCACACCCGTAAAGTCGCTCAGATCTCCGTAGGACACGTGCCCCGTGAAAAATTCGACCGCCTCCGTCTCCATTCCTTCTATATAATGGTATCCATACATATTGTCCAGGAGCCAGTGGGTAGGCGAGTTCTCCCTTGCATAGAGCGTGACCCCGTAAATCCTGTCATTATCCAAAAAACCGTCGTAATAGGAAAATTCATCATTCATTCCCGGAAAATCATAGTTCCCGATTACCACATCATACCACCCGAAGGCATCCGGAGAAATGCTCTCTATATTGTCACCCAGAGGAATATCCGTCAGGGACAGACAGCCTTCAAATGCGCCTGTGTCTATGGTAGTCAGATTCTCCATCATGGGCAGTTTCTTGAGCGACACACAGTTCTGGAATGCCCGGGCACCGATGTACTTTACCGCATCGCAGCCCACCAGCCACCGCAAAAAAGCCGACTGACAGCTATATATGTACTCCACACGATTCTGCATGTTGATTCTGTAAATACGGTTATTGGTAACGGTGATTCCCCTTACCGGGTAGCCTTCCAGAACCTTCGGAACCGTCACATTTCTCGCCGTGCCGTCGTAGCTTGCGACCGCGTAGACTCCGTCCTCATCTTCGCCTGTGTACGCCAAGTACCAGCCTCCGCCGTATTGGATATTGTGTTCACTCAGATTCCGGAAATAGCGGGTTGCCTTTCTCTTCGGATTGGAATACGAGTAGACCGTATTTCCCTTCTCATCCCCATACTTGCCGGGAAGTCCGATATCTATCGGTTCCGGACTTAAAGCGTAGAACGTGTAGGAGTAATTGTTTACATCCACACTCCCCGTTGTGGTCAGCAATGCCTTTCTCTCCTTGCGGGATAAATCCGAATAGATCCGCATGATCGACTCCGCCGCCTGAATGCACATGGGAGCAGCCAACGCCAGCACCACGCACGCCAGCACAATTCCCATGACACATTTTCTTCGTTTGCGTCGCTCCATTTTCTCACCCTTTCTTTTTGTCTCATCACACCTTTGCCGCAAATGGCCGCAGCAACGCCAGTGTATTGATTGTATTATAGAAAAAGAGCGAACCCTGCACAAGTTGACAAAAATCTCAACCTGTGAAAGTCCGCTCTGTTTGGGTGGTTTTTTGAATTTATTACGCTTTTTTGCCCGGTTGCGTAGGGGGGTATTGGGTTTCCGGTTTGTTTTCTTGTTGGTCGTCCTGTTTGCTTTCTTGTTGGTTCCATGTTCACTTCTCTATGTTTTTGTTGCTTGTTCTTTGTCCGCTTCTCCGTTGATTTCGTCACGCTTGTTATGTTATTTTTCCTCTGTGCCGTTCCCTCTTGCAACGTCAGAATTGCAGTTTTGCAGTTGACTGATCCGGTCATACTGCGCATACATCTTTTGCACCTCATTTTCCAATATATAATAATGTCTGATGTATGGCAGGAGCAATACCAGAATCAAAATGGTCAGAATAATGGGAAATAACTCGTCTGACATGATTGTCATAATCAATGACAGCATTTCCATCAGGGCAAAAACAACTGTCACAATCAAATGAATCAGGCGTTCATGTTGGAAAAATCCGATCTGCGTCAGATGCTCCTTTTTCAATTCTTCCAGATCTACATTCCTTCCGCCTTCTCCTTTTCGTTCCTCTCTCTCGCTTTTCTGTCCTTCCTCGTTCCGTATTGCCGGTGTCGTCCAAGACTTCTCTTTTCCCGCGCCTTCTCCCTTTTTCAGCGCTTGCGCCTTTTCCAGTTTCTCCAGCAGCTCGTCCATGTATCTTCGATAGCTTAAGATTCTTCTTTCCATGCTTTTCTCACCTGCCTCATATATTGCTCTATCCCGGTTTCCTCTTCCTCGTCATAGACAAACGAAAGAGATTTTCCCAAAAGCATACCACGTAATCGGATTTTTTAAGCTGCCTTCCAAAGAACACCCCCTCCCTCTGTACGTTTTTATAGAAGGGAAGTACGCTTCCCCATTTTTCTATATTCTTTTCCCATATATCTACAATTGAAAATACCTTATCATAGCGAAGATCCATTTCCGCTGACCAACGGATAAACTTATCCCTTGTCATATCGTCCATTTCATCCTTCAAAATGATCGCAATGTCAACAATAAATCAAATTTCTTCCTTACATCTCCCTTTCCATTTTATCCGATTCTACGGAATATCACAACACTTGATTCAAAACTGCTCAAATAAAATAAGAGAAACATTGTTTTTACAACGTTTCTCCCACTCTCCGGCGGATTTAGTACCCGCCGTGTACTGCTGGCAGCCGGACTTGAACCGGCACGGTGTTGCCACCGAGGGATTTTAAGTCCCTTGCGTCTGCCTATTCCGCCATGCCAGCCTGACGCAAAGAAACTGCGCACAGCAGTTTCAAAAAAATATGGGGCCTATAGGGCTCGAACCTATGACCCTCTGCTTGTAAGGCAGATGCTCT
>ERZ1026854.1184-NODE-1184-length-17052-cov-3.845855_pt1 | contig 17052 bp, 30 predicted proteins | sample MGYA00380157_ERZ1026854 | MGnify/ENA primary metagenome ERZ1026854 (study PRJEB33269, sample SAMEA4719793) | human gut metagenome | biome: human-associated habitat; feature: organic feature; material: feces | place: Cameroon | collected 2013-10 ...
TACGTCTCGTGGGCTCGGAGATGTGTATAAGAGACAGGTTATCGTTCTTTTTTTATTTGCTAAATTAACAGATTAACGTTGTAAAGTGAGGTGATACAGTGAAAGATAATACTATCAAGACAGAGAAAGAAACAGAAGTATACTTGAGTAATATTAATATATATGCTGATGAATATATTAACACAGTGTTATGTGTATCACCTGATAATGAGAATTACAGAAAAGAAGTAGCTGATAGTTTTGTTGATATGATCTTTTATATTGCTGACCATATACAGAAACCTAGTAACGACGATATAGAATTATTAGATCATATGTTTAGTGTGTTTGTAAGATTGTGCAGTAAGTATCATGTTTTACCAACTCTGGAAGTATTTAGTTTTCTGGTAGGAATTAACCGTTCAACGTTTAGTGATTGGATGCGCGGGGACTATAGAACCGCCACAGCGCATAGCAACACGGTGAAAAAATGGTTCGATATTTGCAAAAACTGTACGCTTAACAGACTGCATAACCAGCCAGGGACGAACGCAAACCTAATCTTCGTTGCGAAAGCCGCATACGGCATGGCGGAGACAGCACCAGTTCAGGCGGATCATGTGCAAGGCATCCCACAGCAATCAGCGCAGCAGATCGCCGACCGGTACAAGGACGCGCTGGAGCTTCCAGAGATGGAACGGCCGAAACTGTGAACGCAAAGGATATTAAAAACACAATATATTGTGCATAGCAAATAAGCAACACATTATATAGTATTCTGTGATGTGCAAATAGGGTGTACTTAAAATGAACATTGTACAATGCAAGAAAAATTGTGCAATATGACGAACGAAAAACGACAATAACATTCTCTGGCTACTGCCGCAGGCCGAGCAATAGCAGCGTGATCCGGTGCAGCGGGTCCCATGGGGCGGCGGGCTGACCGGATAGCGTACGACTGAGACGGGGACCCCCTTGGAGGGAGAGCTGCCAGGAGCCGGGTGAACCCCCAAAGCAAATAAAACAACAAAAAGGCCCTTTTTACATGGCAGAGATAGTGATTGCAACACGACAAGCCGTAAGCCTTAACGGTTTCTCTGCCAACACAAAATAAGGCAATACCAAGAAAGGCAGGTATAAAGAATGAATGAAATGATGCAGAATTTGGGAATAAGAATTGCAATGATACTAACGATCATGCACAGTAAAAAATTGTGATTGACGAATCGGGTGCAGCTCCTGATTTCTCCGCTGCGGAGAGTTTAAATATGAGCAGAATAAACTTTAGCTGCAATTACATTCCAGACAGGAACAGAGACTGATTAGGGCATAAAAAAAGAGAACCATTACGGTTCCCTTTTGAGATCGTTACTATTGAATTTCACGATAACATCTGGAATTGCTTCAACGGCAATCTGACATCCAAGAAAATCCAAAATTGCTATAAGCTCATTTGCAGAAAGCGTTTCTCTGGAAAACTTGTTTGCAAGTGCTTGTGGCGAAGTACCTAAATGCTCAGCCACTTGAATGTTTGTTATTTTCTTCAGCTTCATGATTTGCTTAACTTTTTGAGATACCATGGTAACACCTCCTAACTACATAATAAACGCAAATGTTATAAAAATCAAATAAAATTCACTTAAGCGTGTATTTTACTATTGATATAACACACCCTATGGTGTATAATTAAACCATAAAGAAACGGGGGCGTGTATATATGAAGATAGGATATGCAAGAGTATCAACAGTTGAGCAGAACGAAGCGAGACAGATGGAAGCATTGAGAGAAGAAGGCGTTGATAAAATTTATATGGACAAGAAGTCCGGCAAGGATTTCAACCGTCCTGAATATCAGAAGATGATCGCTTCCCTTCAAAAAGGTGACGTACTGGTGATCCATTCCATTGATCGGCTCGGAAGAAACTACGAAGAAATTATAGCTGAGTGGAGAAAAATTACAAAAGAGATTGAAGCAGATATCGTTGTCCAGGACATGCCATTACTTAACACCACGCAAAACAAAGATTTAACTGGAACTCTGATTGCTGATATCGTATTGCAGCTTCTTTCATACGTAGCTCAGAGAGAACGTGAAAATATTCGCCAGAGACAGAAAGAAGGAATTGCAATTGCAAAAGCTCAGGGGAAATATAAAGGACGAGCAAAAAAAGAGGTAGACAAAGAACTCTTCGAGAAAACAAAGCAAAGATGGCAGGCTGGGGAAATTACCAAAGTCCAGTTCGCTGAAATTATAGGGGTATCAAGAGGAACATTATATAAAATGTTGGAGGAGGAAAAGGATGATTGATTTCACAAATAAGGCTATTACTACAAAAAGCGATTTAGAGTCGGAACAATTGCTTAAGAAAGCTGTGGTACAAGGATTTGGCTTACCGAAAGGCGAAAAGGCATTAATCACTAACAGATTCTTTAGATTTATCGGAAGCCCTTACAAACAGATTCTGATACCAGCAACAATAAGCCATGCAGAATTCGAACAAGCTATTTCTTACACAGATTTGTTTGGTGATTCTGAAGAAGAATTAAGAAAAATCGTTGATTCAGCTACAAGATGGTGCAGGTCTTATGGGTATGATCATTTAAGCATATTTGCAAACGAGAAAACAGATAAATTTACCGGCAAAGGACTTGCCAAAACCACAGAAGGAATCGTTCAATGTGTTGATGTTGATGTGATGAAACCAAGAAAAATTACTATTGCTGAATTAGAAAAACAGTTCGGATGTCCAATTGAGATTGTGAGTTAAGGAACAATGCTTATGAGAAATAATAGACCTGAAGGTGAATCCATCCGCATCCGATTGCCGTACCAACTGGAGCAAAGACTCATAGCCGAAAAGAACCGCACTGGTAAAAGCGTGTCGCAGATTACCCGTGAAGCCCTGACACAGTATTTCCGGAAAAGGTAGGTAAAAAGCGATGCTTGAAAAAATTTTCAAAAAACAAAAAGGGTCTTCTGAAGTACCAGGAGAAAAGCCTTTATACCATTATAGAACATATGTATATTACCATATAAGAACTGTCCTGGAAGATGGAAAGTTATATGATACATCCGTTTCGAAAAAAGCATTTACTGATTATACATCTTTGCAGAAAATTACATTTACTACGTCAAAACGCAGAGTTTATTTTTTGTCACCACACGGAAGATGGTTTTCTGCTGATGAAAAAACTGAGATAAAAGATGAAGCAATAAAAGATGTTGGCGAATTTCGTATGAAGAACGAAAATACAACTATCACATACAGCGATCTTCGGATAGAACGAGAAGATAATGTTAGGGTTGTAATGGGGAAAAATGGATACGAATTGTATAGAGAATATTTCGGGGAGGTAGAAGAAGCGTGAATGAAATAAAAGACATATATGAACTGTTACCGTCAGAGCCAGTTGACGTAGCAGCTATGCTGATAAAGGCAACGATTGTTACGGACGCACCGGTATTCGCACCACTGTCCCCGATGCTTGAAGGCAAAATGGTTGCGATTCCGAAATACGATCCAGTTCAGCTCCAGGAAATCGCAGAGCATCTTCTGGTGTACTGCAATGCACAGGAAAGGGGATACGAGAATGTCTGTTGTGAAGATTGTAAATCCGAATCCGTATGACTGGATGGGAACGCAGTATTTTATTGACGAACATAAAATACCGAGAGTAAAATCAGTTGACTTTCATGTTTCGGTCGATGAAGTACCGACGTTTAATTTTGAAATGACGGGCGCACCGGATATTGAAATGGAATGTCTGGCACAGATTAGTGTTAGTTCTCAATCAATTACTGATGCAATTTTAGTTTTAAGGCACGAACTGCTCCAACATGGAGAAATATACCAAGGCTTCAAATCAAGCCTGAAATCGGCTCTGGAAATCTATTCTACATGTGGACTTCCATTTGAACCGGAAGAAGAGACAGCCGAGAAGATTCTTGATTTTATGATTGGAGAAGAACGATGAGGACGATATTTACAATAATTGCACTTGCTATCAATGTTCTGATGTTCGTTTCGGCAAGCTCCGAGATCGTGACAAATAACAATAAAGACAAATGGGAATCTGCCGCTTGTTCGATGATTCTTGTTGGAACTGGAATAAGCGTGGTTTTATTTTTGACATCCTTGTGAGGTAAAATAAATGTTACTGGTATTTCCGATGGTTTTAATTCCGCTGATATTGGTAGAGCGGATTAAAATAATAAAAGCAAAGGTAAAGCCCTCGCCATATGGACTTGGAGGAAGGTTCATCACGGACAGGACGAGGCATGAAATCCCTAGATAGCCTGTATCGGCACGGATTTATAATAATGAAATAGATATCCAAAACCAAAATTTCCTCCAAATGAGTTACGACTGATACAGGCGTTCCGGGAAAAACATAAATATATCAATGGTGTTTTTGAAGTATATCACATGCGGCAGGGTTGAGCGACTGCCGCAACATAGCGCATTGGCGAAGCGGTAACGCACCGGACTTTGACTCCGTTATGCGTGGGCTCGAATCCCACATGCGCCGCTCTGCATCAGTTTTGCCTTTCCTCTGATGCAGATTGGATTTTCTTTTTCCCTTTTTTTAATGAAATACCCTTTAACCACCTATCGCAATGGCGATGACTAAAGGAACGGTCAAATGTTCCGGGTGGTTTCAACCTTTGTTGCAGCTGGTGGTCAAGAACTGCAACAGTAGTAAAAAGACGGATATCACATCGACCCCGTATCTTTTTGCTACTCAGGAAGCTTAGCTCAGTTGGTCAGAGCAACCGGCTCATAACCGGTCGGTCCTGGGTTCGAGCCCCAGAGCTTCCATTTCTCCCTATGCTGTCCATCCGTTTAATGGGCAGAAAAAACTGCCGAATGAGTGTACGTGGGTTGCTTTTCAGAAAGTGCGTAACGGCGTAGCTGGATTGGAAAAGCAACTTCCCGTTCGGTTCTGTCTCTGAGTTAGATATGTCGCCAATGAGTGCACGTTGGCGACAGGGAGTTTTCAAGAGACCTTTCAGGAATAATCCTCCGAAACAACTCCGTGGGACTGGCACGGATGAAAACAGTCTAGTGGAAAGCATAACACGATAAACCTATTGCTAACCCGGTGTATTCCGGGTTCTGCGGAATGTGCAAGTAACTGGGAACGGCCTGGTCGTAGACTAGGTCTTGATGGTTCGAATCCATCCGTTCCGATTCCATCTGCCATGTGCAGACAGGAAATCCGATTTTAGCATGGCTATTATCGGTTTTTGTGGAGTAAGGTGTTTGGCGGCATAACAGATTGCACGTGGGTTCGAATCCCACTACTCCAATTGCCAAAAGAAGCACGGTGTTCCAGCCTTTATAGCTTGGGCGGGCGGTTCAATTCCGCAAGTCGGTAGCTCCGGCAGATGTTTCTCTGGCAAAAACCCATGGGAAAAGGTTGATGTTTATCCTGTTGACTGCTGGGCAGTACGAAAAGCATACCATTATATGTTGTGCGAAAATGGAAATCATCTCATTTATTTACCGAGGTGATCAGCCGTGTGAAGCGGCATGGAATGTAGCTCAGGGGAAGAGCGGAGGGCGCATAGCCCTTGACGTCGCAGGTTCGATTCCTACCATTCCATTTCCGGTAAATTGCCATTACCGGAAAGCATTTCCAAAATGCTCACATTTACCTTCTGATTGGTTCCGGTGGTTCACGTTGGGTGACAATGCGTGGTTCAAGTCCACCCACCGGACTTTTTTATTTTTGAGGTGATGTTATGGAAAAAGATTATTGTTGTACATGCAAATGGTACGCACTGGAAGAGGGCGTATGCTGTAATGGTGACAGTGAGTATCGGGCAGATTTTAGATGCTTAGATGACAGCTGTAAATGTTGGGAGGGTGTTGAAAATGAGGAAACAGGAGATAATTTACATCGCAGTTGATAATAAGGATGCAGACTACTTTTTGGAGAGACTGTGTGATCCGGGTATAATAACAGATCCTTACCTGCATGTTGATAAGAGGAAGAAAACACTTGAAACCAGTAATTACCAAGTAATGGCAGTCCCTCTTTCAAATTTTTGCAGATTCACTCCGATATCGCCTATAGAATATTATTTGTATAGTGACAAATCTTTTGCAACAAAATTAGCATTGTTAGAGAATAGATATAATGAACTACAAATAATAATACTACATTTATCGACATCCGCAAGAGAAATAGATACGAAAAGACTCGTTTACATGTTGAATGGTGGAAGGAGCGTTGAAAATGACAGAAAAAGAAGTAAAGAAAATGGGCGAAGATTTATTTGATTAATTGCGGTGATGAAAATGATTAAGGTATTCGGCAAAGAAATCAAAGATGAATGCTCCAGATGTGGAAATATCCTTGAGTGCGAGCTGTTCCGACAGGGACATGGAATAAAATGCGAACGATGTAACATAGCAAAGATGCTGAAATGTCAAATGAAACATAAAGAGGGGAGAATGAAGAATGAATGAACTGAAAGTATTAAACGAGCAGGAAGTGTTAGGAAAACAGTTTAAGGTTTACGGAACAGCAGAGGAACCATTGTTTCTGGCTAAAGATGTAGCAGAGTGGATTGAGTATGATACATCATCAGTGCATAAGATGCTTGCCAATGTAGACGATGACGAAAAGGTTCGGAAGATTGTTCCGACCCTTGGAGGAATACAGGAATCATGGTTCCTTACGGAAAATGGTTTGTACGAAGTCTTGATGCAGTCCAGAAAGCCGATTGCAAAGCAGTTCAAGAAAGAAGTCAAAGAGATTCTGAAGACTATCCGTAAGCATGGCATATACGCTACAGACAATGTTATTGATAATATCCTCAACAATCCAGACTTCGGCATCGAGCTGCTGACCAAATTGAAAGAAGAACGTGCTGCAAGGGTAGAAGCTGAGAGAAAGAATGCTATCCTGATGCACGTCAACAAGACATATACCATTACTGAAATTGCCAAAGAACTAGGACTAAAATCAGCAATGCAGCTCAACCGGATTCTGGCAGAGAAGAAGATACAGTATCAGGTAAACGGCACGTGGCTGATGTATTCTAATTACAGTGATTGCGGATATGAAGAAATCAAGCAAGAAGTATTGGATTCTGGAAAAGTAATCTACCACAGACGGATCACACAGATGGGCCGTGAGTTTATTCTTGGACTATTTGAGAAAATTGCTTGATTAAAAGGGAGGACGCCGTGATTGAAAAGCTTTGTAATTTCTACATAAAACACAAAACAAAGAATCTCACGAGGATTCCACTATTCACAATGACTTTTAACTGGCGAAAATTCCAGAAAGAGGGAAAAAAAGGAAGTTGCATAATGTACACGATACATCCGGACATTGCAAAAGACCCAATCTTAAAAGAAAAGCTCAGCGAATGTGTGGATTATATCCGTGATAATTACGACATGGAAATATTTACCAAGATTTAAGGGAGGAAACCATGAGAATTGAAGATATGAAAAACTGGACGGTAGATCAGTTGAAGAAAGAAGTTGTCCGACTGTCTGAAGAATGCGAAAAAAAGCAGCATGAACTTTTGGATTTACAAGAATACCAGATTGAGCTGGCGAGAGATTTTGCCAAAACGGTAGAAGAAAAAAGAAAGACGCACGAAGATCTCGATCGTGCTAACAAAGTCATTAAAATAGCTGCATGGGCGAAAGACGGAACCTTAGATCTCCCGTTCTACGATTCACCGGAAGAAATAACGAAATGCAAAAACCAGCACCAATCCGATTGCATCACAATCAATCAGCTTCAGACTGCATTGGACGTACTTGTTGACCGGTATGCGAATCTGAGAAAGATTCATGGGTTGAGCTGATATGGGCGAGAAAGATGAATTGAAGCATCTCTTTATAGGTGAAAAAGAGATAGATACATCAGGAATACCGGAGTTTCCGGGGGATTTGATTAATTATTCGTTACAAACTGTTGGAAAAGAGTTTGAATTTAGAACGGAATTTGAACTTCCGAAAGAAATTTTTAATTCATTATTTTTCCCAAACCGAATAAGCCAAAATAATTTCCGCAAAATGCACGAATTCCCCAAAAAGCGCAAGATTGCAGGTAGAAAAGGAGTGAGGAAGCATGAAAGATAATGAATATTTACTTAGAAGTCCTTGGATAGAAGCCGTTCAAAACTTGTATCTTTCTTCAGGAACGCTTAAAACATGCATTGCTTCATATAAAAACAATTATCTTAAAATGCATGGAAAACGCAAAATAAGACAGGTCGCCGGAAGAAAGAGAAAAAGGAAGTTCCACAATCAATTCAGCGATAATGCAAGAAACAAAATTAGAATTTATCTTAAACGGAAACGTAAAGGTATTAAGCATAAAAAGAATAGGAGATTAAAGTGAGTATCAAATCAGCGTTTGAATCCGAGGGAATAGACTTCTCTCAGGCAATGAATCCGCCGGAGCAATGGGACGGGCTGGCATTAATTAAAAATATCAATGGAAAAGACTACGCTTGTTGCCCTTTCTGCCAGAAGAAAGCACTTTTGATTAGTCCAGAAACCAAAATTCAGCATCTTAAATTGAAGTGCAAGGGAAGCAACTGCAAGAAAGAGTTTGAGGTTAATGTATGAAATATGGCGTGGTAAATTATCCCATTAAGATTATTGATGAAAAAATCATTAATGCACTGGCAGACATTGAAGTACATCATGAAGAAGATAGACGAATTGTTTTGGCAGAATGTGTTATGAATTACATCGAACTTCCGGAAGAATGTATCCTTGAAATTGGATATCTTAAAAGAAAATTCAAACTCGTGCATACGGGATTTGTTACATCAGAATCAGGTGTTTATAAGTTGAAATTTATGTTTGAGCGAGAAGAAGATATAAACAAAAAAGACGAGTGGTGTGATTCACTTAGAAGCATTGTGATGTGAATGTATGATATGGAATGAAGAAATATCTTTTGATGGATTCCAAAAGAAGATTGACGAGTGGTACAAGGATAAAGATTTTGAACTGTGTGACCCACCTATTAGTGCCCAGTTTGCTTTAGACTTGATTTTCAAGACATTGGTAGACGATAAAGAAGATTATCCGTATCTCACAACTATGTCAGAAAGTACAGAACAGACGAACAGCATTATGCTTGACTTGATTCTTCGGAAATACAGTCGCAAATACAGAAAGTATCTGCAAAAACAAAAAAGAAGAAAGAATAAATAATCAGTCAGAGAGCCACATGAGAGCCAGACTAAATCCTAAAAGAAAGGAGGTCTGGCTCTATTTTTATGCAGAAATTTACAGAAGGCTCATTCGAGTGGTATCGGGCAATCTTAAATCAAATCATCAGCGGAGATATGTCGATATACCAGAATCAGAAAGATTGCCTTGATCTGCTGTTAAACATGAATATTGATTTACCGTTTGCGGAGAATCTGGAAGCACAGCAAATGGCAATAAAAGCAAGCAAGTATGCTCATAATGTAGCTGCAAGGCAAGCTGCGTTGACCGGAAGCGGTAATTTTGATGATATCTACTGGCAGTATTTGTTACTGGAAGCCCCATGGTTGTTTGAGAGTTATCTGTATTACATGGAAAAGAACAGGCAGCCACGAAGAAAATTCTATGAGCCTAGGAAAAAGACATTAAATATTCTCGTACAGGATTTGCAGGACTTAGAGGATGGGAAGATTGAATTTCTTGGCGTTTCCATGCCACCCCGAACCGCAAAGTCAACCACCTGTATATTTTTTCTGTCCTGGATAATGGGGAAACGACCAAACAGCCATAATGCCATGAGCGGTCACAGCGGTATCCTTGCTGACGGATTTTATGGTGAGATACAGAATCTTATTTCAACACCAGAATATACTTTCAATGAAATCTTTCCGTCCGCAATCCTTGAAAAGAAATCAGCGGAGAAGAAAGAAATCAACCTTGGTGCACCAGACCGATTTTCAACTCTGACTTGCCGTGGTATTGACGGAACATGGACTGGTTCTGTGGATATATCTTCCGATGGCTATTTATATGTGGATGACCTTGTTCGTGACAGAACGGAATCATTAAGCCCAACACGTCTGGAGAATCGGTATCAGGACTATCTAAACGTTCTGGTTGACCGTAAAAATGACGGAGCGAGGGAACTCATGGTCGGAACCCGATGGAATGTCATGGATCCATTAGGAAGAGTGGAATCTGAAAAGAAGAATAATCCACGATACCGGTTCAGAAAGATTCCGGCATTAAACGAAAACGGTGAATCCAACTTTGATTACGACTACGGCGTAGGGTTTTCCACAAAATACTATGTGGATATGAAGTCAAGACTGGATGCTAATGAGTGGCAGGCAAAATATCAACAGAATCCTTTTATCCGTGAAGGAATCCTTTTTCCTGAAGATGGGCTTCGATACTACAACGGAACTCTCCCAGAAGGTGACAGCCGTGTTGTTACTGCCTGTGACGTGGCGTGGGGTGGCGGAGATAGCCTTTCAATGCCTATTGGACGAGAATACGAAAATGGAGATGTCTATATTTTCGACTGGGTATTCAACAAAGGGACAAAAGAAGTCACTCTTCCACTTGTTGTTGGAAAAATCATCGGAAATGAAATCCGGCAGATCAATTTCGAGGCGAACAACGGTGGAGATATGTACAAGATGTACGTAGACGAAAAACTCAAAGAACAGAAGTATAAATGCAGTTGTACATCCAGCCGTGCACCGGGGAATATGGAGAAGATGTCCAAGATCATCGCATATTCAGACGACATAAAAAGAAACTTTATTTTTCTTGATGAAGAACATCGGAGTAAAGAGTATCAGGCTGCCATGGACGAACTTACTTTCTTTGTTCAACTTGGAAAAAATGTGCATGATGATGCACCGGACGGTCTTACTCAGCTTCAGATGTTTATAGAAAAAGGGAATGTAGGTACAGTGACAGCTATGCGCAATCCATTATGGGGAGGGAGAATGAGATGAACACACGACAATATCTTGAGCAAGTGCAGGATTCTGATAGAAAAATACAGAACAAAATACAGGAAGAGTACCGCTTAAGGCTTTTGGCAACCAGTATATCTTCTTTCTCAAACGGAGATAAAGTGCAGACTTCTGGCGGAAAAGACCGTGTTGGTGATGCTGTGACCAGAATCGTTGAGTTGCAGCAGGAGATAGCATCTGACGTCAAAGGGCTGGCGGAACTGCAAATGAAAGTTTCCGGTGATATCAATGACATGGAAAACTCCATGTATTCATCTTTGCTCCATAAGAGGTACATAGAATTTAAGAATCTGGTCACGGTTGCAGACGAGATGGGATATTCCGTGCAGCATATCCGTTCCTGTCACGGAAAAGCTATTGAAGCCCTGCGGAAACAAAAGCATTTTAAAAGTTAATATGTTTTAATATGGAATCATATGTTCTATATATAATATAATGTAACCTGTAAAACGAGCATCGGAGATAATCCGGTGCTTTTTTAATGCCCAAAAATGGGAGGTGTAGGCAGTGGGCAGAAATAAAATGAATTTCATTGACTTATGCCGGGGCGAGTTTGGTCGCAAAATTGCCTATACCGGTGTAAGCCAGATTACAACAGCAAACGTCAGAAAAGTTGTTTCTGATACAATCGGCATGCACAACCGGAACAGGGTATTGATCGACTATCTGTACCGGTACTACAAAGGAGATCAGCCGATTCTCTACAGGGAAAAAGTGGTGCGACCGGAGATCAACAACCGTGTATGCGAGAATCATGCACTAGAAGTTGTCCGTTTCAAAGCATCACAGACGTATGGTGAGCCTATCCAGTATGTGTGCAAAAAGAAAAAAGCAACAGAAGAAGCAAATGAGCAGGTAGATTTATTCAATGACTATTTGGATGAAGCAAACGCAGAAGCCAGAAACATTGAATTAGGCACTTACCAAAGTGCTGTAGGAACTGCATATAAGGCGATTCTGAAAGAAGACGACTGGACAAAAGACAGTGAGTTACCGCCGTTCCGGATTTTTATACCATATCCGGGGGACTGCTACATTGTTTACTCCCGAAAGAACGGAAAACCGATGCTCTCGGTTCAGATTCTTAAGGACGAAAACGAACAGCAGTATTATTTATGCTTTTCAGCAAAGCAATATTTTGAGATTCAGAATGGACAGATTACAAAAACTGGTATCAATGGTTTTGGTGGAATCCCGGTAGTTGAATATCCGAACAATCACGACCGCCTTTCCGATATCGAGATTGCGATAACCATGTTTGACACTATGAATAACATGCAGTCAAACAGAATGGATGGCGTGGAACAGTTCGTGCAAGCCCTCATGAAGTTTAAGAACTGTGAGATTGATGAAAGCGAATTTCTGAAAATGATTAAGCTCGGTGCTATTTCCGTAAAAGACACCGGAAATGGCTGCCAGTCGGATGTTGATCTAATGACTGCTGAACTAAACCAGACGGAAAGCCAAGTTGCAAAGGACGATATCTACAGTAACATGCTCATTGTTGAAGGTATGCCGGATAGACAGCAACAGTCCTCTGGTGATACCGGTCAAGCTGTATATCTCAGAAATGGATGGGATTTTGCAGAACGTAGAGCAAAACTGGATGAGCCATTTATCCGGGAAGCTGAAAAAGCAACTGCCAGAATCATCCTAAATATCATTCGGCAGACAACAAAGGATATTTCAATCTCAACGAGAGATTTCGATGTAAAGATAACAAGAAACCCAACAGATAACATGCTTGTCAAAGCACAGGCCCTTGACTATCTGTTTAAGAATAAAATTCATCCGCTGATTGCATTGATTACCTGCGGACTTTTCAGTGATCCACAAAAGGTATATGAAATGAGTTTGCCTTATCTGGGAACGGTGTATCCCGAACTGGTAGACCCGGACGCAGAAATGCAAAAAGCACAACAATTGATTAATGAAAACGGTCAGAATCCGATTGAAATTGATTCAACGGTAAATTCTTCAGCTATCAATCAAAACTCGTAATTTCAATTATCAAAGGAACCAAGGAATAACATCCAAGGTTCCTTTTTTAATACACAAAAATAATGCAACAGCCCGTGAGCGTAAATCGGGTACAGATCATGTGCGGAGCGAACCGTGTGAAAAAGTGTGATGGTCTGAAAGAAAGGAGATTTCTATGACAAGAGAACAGGCAAAACAGGTACTTATCGGTTTCGGAATCGAAGAGCCGTCTGAAGAGCAGGTGACTAAATATCTTGATTCTGTTGAAACAGAGACAAAGAAAGTGAAGGAAAAAAACACTTCTCTGAAAGAAAAAGCTGATAAGGCAGACGATCTGCAAAAGGAACTGGATGATTTGAAAGCCCAGAACATGACGGATGCTGAAAGACAGGAAGCAGAGCGGCAGAAAGAAAAAGCTGAGAATGAAAAGAGAATTTCTGATCTGGAAAAAGCACTTGCCGAATCCAATAGGAAAGCACTTTCCAGTGAGATTACATCTGCTTTCGCTAATGCAGGTCTTTCCACAGAAACATACGCAAGCGCTATCAAAGCATTTTCCTCTATGCCGGCAGATAAGTCTGAAGACGTAATGAAAGAAGTCAAAACTTTTGTTGATGGAATTTCCGTGGCAAATAAAGCAGCTCTGGATAACGCAAAATCCGAATGGGAGAAATCAGTTCTTGATAATACTCCGAATCCGGGCGGCGGAAATTCAGACAAGGGACAGAAAAAAGATGACAACGATAGTCCAGCAGCTAAGTACGCGAAAGCTTACTCAGCACGCATGAACCCTAAAACAGAACCGGCAGACGACAATGCACCGGTTAATTTTTAATTCAAGTAAAGGAGATTTAGATTATGGCTTTTATGAAAACAAAGCAGTATGAGTCCACTCCGAACATTCTCGAATCCGAAGTTGGACTTGTTCTTAAGACCTACACCGCAGACGCAACAAATGCAACAGCAGTAAATGACAAGAAAATCATCAAAGCAGGTTCCGTGTATCCGACAAATGCGACTGGCGCAAAAGGAATCGTATTTGAAGATGTTGATATGACAGACGATGCTAAAAGACCAATTTCCGTGATCGTAGCAGGACGTGTCCTTGAGAAGAGGCTTCCAGTTACAGTCGACGAAACTGCAAAAACAGAGCTTACCGCACAGGGGATTGTTTTTGTAACCACTACAGACCCAGTATTTTAAGGAGGTATAACTACTATGCCATACAATGTATTAGAAACTATCACAGCAGAAGAAAGATTAAATTTTGCTCAGAACTTTTCCGTGGCAAGACCAGGTATCCTTGATACCATTTTCCCAGATGTAAAGACACCGTATTGGAAAGCTGAGTATTACAGACTAATGGCTGGACAGCGACTGCCAGAGGTAGCGTTTGTTCATGCTCTTGATACTGAGGCAGAAATCGGCTCCAGACCAGGATTCGAGAAAGTTCTGACTGAGAAACTCTTTATCAAGAGGAAAATCAATCAGTCCGAGCGTCTCCAGGAAGCTATCGAAAATGGTGTTCCGGACAACGAAACTCTTACAAACTTCGTTTTTGACGATGCTACAAACCTGTTTGAGGGTGTTGTCGGCAGAGCAAACATCATGAAGGGCCAGTTCCTTTCTACTGGTATGATAAAAATTGATGAAAACAATGTAAAAATGGATATTGATTATGGCGTTCCAAGCTCTGCAAAGGTTACTCTTACCGATTGGTCCAAAGCAGGCGCAGACATCATGGGTGATATTCAGAAGATGGTAACTGTAGCCGAGGATTCTGGCTATGTAGTAACAAATGCAGTCACATCTCTGAAGATGATCAATTACATGCGAAACAACACAGCTATGCAGACAGCGGTTCTGGGAGCTGCAAACAAACGTCTACTTACCAGACAGGAGCTTGCGAATCTGCTCATGCAGGAGTACGGAATCACTGTTGGCCGTTGCGACGAGAAATTCCGTTACAGAAAAGCAGACGGAACTCTGTCAACCGGAAGATACTTCAAAGAGGATGTATTCACTCTTTACGAAGCTGATGCTGGCGGTTCTTTCGGTACTGGACTCTGGGGGCCAACACCAGAAGAGAACGAGTACAGACAGTTCATCCAGGAAGAGAACCGTTCTTTTGTTACTCTTTCCATGTGGGCTACACAGGATCCAGTTGCCGTATGGACAAAAGCATCCGGTATGTTCATCCCGGTAGCACCGAAAGCCAACGGTGGTATCGTTATCGGTACAAAGGGGGAATAAGCGGGCATAGCCTTGATGAAAACAGCCAGTCACCCTCTGTAGCTAGTGTTACACACAAGTATACAGAAATCGAGCTGTCCAGCATGACAGTGGCTCAACTGAGACAGCTCGCAAGTGACAATGGTTATGCCCTGACTTCCACAAACAAGGCTGGTATCATATCAGAAATTATAGCACAGCAAGGGTAGGTGAAATGGCATGGACGAACAGCTTACAAGCGATCTGACAACATATCTGGAAGATGATGACCAGACTGCAAGGATGATTCCTTTGGCGGTCAAAAGAGCTATTCGATCATTCCAGAAAAAACGAAATTATCCTGAGAGTTATACGGAAGAAAACATCAATAAAGATATGGACAAATGCTATGATTGCATTTTCGATTTGGCTCTTTATTTTCTTGTGAAGCAGGGAGTTGAGTTTGAATCATCTCATTCGGAAAATTCTGTAAATGCAGGATGGAACTCCGAAACAGAGATTTTTGTCAATCATGGCGTTTTTCCTTTTGCCAGAGGAATCTGACAAAAAAGTAGGTTGAGAACGTGACGCATTTCCTCCCAGGCGTTGCTGGGGTACTTCATTATGAGGTGGGAAGAAGTACAAAAAAATGTAATGGGAGTGAAGGAGATAGCGATGGGATGTGAACAGAATTGCTTTAACGAACACCGCTTAGAAGAATTGGAAAAAGTTGTTCACGAAATGAAAGAGAAGCATTCTAAACGTGACGGAATTTTTTTTGAACGTATCAATGCGCTTGAGACCAAAATTGTTCTTTACAACAATGATCTCGGGCACATAAAAGATACGGTGGATGAAATGAATGATAATTTAAAATCCCTCATGGAAGCCCCGGCAAAGCGCTACGATACGATTGTTGTTTGCGTTATCACGGCGGTAATCGGGGCTATTGTAGGGTTTGCGTTAAGCGGTATTTTTCCGGTATAACAAGCAATTCCACTTGTAAGGGAGGATGGTGGAATTATATGAATTATACAGACTTTTCAGAAGATGAAAGAAAGTTTTATCTAAGCGAATCCGGGTTTGATTCCCGGGAAAAAGAATTTTTCCGGTTGAGAGTTTATGAGGAAAAGACGCTGTTTGAAACAGCAGAGATTATGGGGTATAGTCCAAGAACCATTGACCGCATAAACCGAAAAGTAAAAAAGAAGATTGTTAAAGTTGCCCCGATGTACTATCGGGGCTTTTCTTTGTATCATGGCGAAAATATGGCGAAATAGTGTCGTTTAAATACTTAAGCCTGTCTTATATAATGTAAGTATAGAGAAGAGTTATACTTACAGAGATGGGAGGAACACACTATGGCATTTTATCCATATTATCCACAACCATTGAACCCATATTCGCAAGCACCGGTACAATCATATCAAGATAGATTAGCACAGTTGCAGAACAATTACCAACAGACGATTCCTTGCGGACAGGTGCAGATGCAGCAACCAGTGCAACAGATGCCGCAGATTGCCGGACTTCCGGGACAGATGGTTGATGGCATTGATACTGTAAAAGCAAAAGATGTGGATATGACCGGAAATCCTGTCTATTATCCAAAAACAGATGGCACAGAAATATATAAAAAACAACTACAGGCAGACGGAAGAAGTAGGATTTTTGTTTACCGACTTTTAAATCCAGACGAGCAACAGCAACCGAAATCAGAAGAAAAGCAAGTTGATATAGAAGCTATGTTTAATCAGCTGCGGAACGATGTTTGTTCTGAGATTTCTGAAATAAAGAGCATGTTCCCGGCACAAATGCCGGAAACATCGGAACCTAAGCAGAACGGAGGTAAACAGAGATGAGCTTCAATCCAAACGCCATGATGCAAAAGCAAGTTG
>ERZ1026854.1185-NODE-1185-length-17039-cov-4.580782_pt1 | contig 17039 bp, 13 predicted proteins | sample MGYA00380157_ERZ1026854 | MGnify/ENA primary metagenome ERZ1026854 (study PRJEB33269, sample SAMEA4719793) | human gut metagenome | biome: human-associated habitat; feature: organic feature; material: feces | place: Cameroon | collected 2013-10 ...
ATGGTAGAGCCCGAATGCCAGTATCACGCTGCCCGCCAACGTAATCAGACAATTTTTCAATCCTAATTTCAATTTTCTTTCTCCCATCCGGCATACAGGGTAATCTCCTTCGGGGCATTCCAGTCCGGTTCCACATCACCCTGCTCGTAAAAGGCGATGGCGTTCACCCACAGTTTGGGCTTTCCGTCACAGTCCGCCGTCTCATACCAGCCCGTAAAACGGTATCCCTCCCGCACCGGTTCGGGATATGCGACAAGATATGCCGCCCCGCCGGACGCCAGGGGCGTCGCTGCGTCGTACTGCATGCTCTCCGCACCCTCTATGGCGCCTCCGTTTGCCTGTAAGGTGAGCAGATTCGCCCACTTTTCCTTGATGCCGTCATTTCTCCATGCCGCATGGATCTCCACCGTGCGGTTTCCATTCTCATCCGGCTTGCACGAAACCACATCCTCCGCAGTTAAAGCCTGCCGGAGCAGTCTGACCTCCGTACCCTCCGTGGACTTGTAGCGCACCACAAACCCCAGAAAGACAAAGCCCTCCTGCATGACCGGATCCGGCAGCTTGTAGCTTCCGCCTTCCGAAAGGCTCTTTGCGTCCAGCTCTCCCTGATCCAACACGAGCCCGGAAACATAGTTTCCTCCCGCATCGTAGGAATCGTTGTAGACGGTGTAATACACCACGCCGTCCTCCAGTCCGGTGATCCCCGTCTGTTCCTCTCCGGTTTCCTCCGTTTTGGTCTGTTCGCCGTCCGGCTCTGTACTGTCCGGCTCTGCGGTTTTTGACTCCTCACTGCCGTTTGCTGCCGCGTCCCTGTTCTCCTCCGTACCCGGCTGTCCGGTCACCGCATCCGTCCTGTCCTCTGAGTGGTACACCGCAAATGCAAGCAGACTGAACGCACCCAGCATACAGAGCATGCGGAAGCCTCTCCGCACCGGGCTTCTCTTCTCCGCTCCCTGCGCCGGGCTGTCCTTTTCCGTGAAAGAAAATTCCTCCGGCACCGAATACTCGTCCGGCAGGGACTGCTGCTCCCCGGGGCAGTAAAACTCTTCCGTCGGCGGCTGTCCTTCCCCGGGAACCGGATATTCCTCCGGCAGAGGCTGCTGCTCTTTATTTTTCCCGTATCTGAGGTCTTCCCTGTTCATAAAACTCACCCTACTTCGTATGCACATCAAGCTGCGGGAACGGACACTCCACGCCAAGCGAGCGGAGGCCCAGAAGCAGATCATGGTTCAAAATCCGCATTCCCGAATAGATATTTTTCTCCGAAACCTCCACCACGAAGCGGAGCACGATCTCGGAAGCGGCAAGCGCCTGTACGCCTACATACTGGGGCGCATTTTTCATGGAATCCTTGTGTGCCGCATAGATCTTCTCCAAAAGCTGCGGCAGCTCGCTCTCCAGCTTTTCCAGATCCGTCTCATATGGAATGCTGATATCGCACACCGCCTTGGAAAATTTGTCGGAGCGGTTTAAAATATTCTTCATCTCGGAGTTGTTGATGATCTTCACGTTATCGCCCGTGTCGGTAATGCAGGTGGTGCGGATGCCGATGGCGGTCACCACGCCCCGGAAGCCGCCAACTTCCACGATGTCCCCCACATTATACTGATTTTCCAAGAGCATAAACGCGCCGGTCACCACATCCGCAATCAGGCTCTCCGCACTGAAGCCCACAATCAGCGCCAGTACACCGATGCTGGCGATCACCGTGGTGATGTTGACGCCTAGGATTGTAAGCCCGAAGCAGAGGATCACGATAAAGGACACATATCTGATGATGCTGGATAGCAGCGAAATGACGGAACGCGCCCTGTGGCTCGCCGGCTTCGGCAGACTCAGCACAAAGGTAATCAGATACTGTAAAAGCAAAACTCCGAAAATCAGCAGGGCGAGCTTGACAAGCGCCGCCGCATTCACGGAAAATACCGCCCCCAGCTCTGCCGCATCAATCATTCCCGTGCCGATTCCCACTGCGGCGATCACGCAAAACAGCACCGCGCACACCACCAGCTTCACAATGTTCTTTCCCTTACTCTTCTCCATCTTTTCCTCCGTTCCGCGCTCCTATTGCGCAAAAGGCAAAAATAACTCCTGCGGAATCATTTCTGCCTCCTTTTTTAACGATAATACTTGTAAAACAGCGCCATAAAGATCAGCGCGGGTATCATATACAAAATGCCTACATGCAGAATAAAGGAGGTGTTTTTTCCCTTTCTCGCCTCTCGCTTACGCTGCACATAATCCCAGAAGCTCTCGTCCCTCGGCCCCGCCATGGGAATGAATACACGGCACAGGCTGCGCGCGGCATAGGCGATTCCGTCCAAAGCCCCACAGTCCGCAATTTTCAGCAAAAGACCGAACATAATGAAAATCACACCGGGAACGGTAAAGGCATCGCACAGGATCCGATACCGCTCCACCCTGCTCTGCACCGTGGAAAGCCCATAGGTCTGCGTCACCAAAAGAGCCATCAGACCTGCGATGGCGCAGGTTACTCCGTATTTGACAAGCGTTCCGGTTACGGCTTTTTTCACTGTAAAAGCTCCTTCTTGTACTTCTCTTCCTCCGCGTCATTGCAGTATACAAAGTGACCGGGGATCAGCTCCCTCATGCTGGGCTTATCCGTTGCATAATCATGCTCTGCAAGCGGATTATACACGATACGCTGTCTGTTCTTCTCAGACCTGGGATCCGGCAGAGGAATAGCGGAAAGCAGCGACTTGGTATAGGGATGCAGCGGATGGCGGAACAGTTCATCAGAAGAAGCAAGCTCTACCATCTTTCCGAAATACATTACGCCGATGCGATCCGAAAAATATTTTACCACGGACAAGTCGTGGGCGATAAACATGATCGTCAGTCCAAGCTGCTCCCGAAGGTCATTGAGCAGGTTAATCACCTGCGCCTGAATGGACACATCCAGCGCGGAGATCGGCTCGTCTGCAATCAGAAGATCCGGGCGCATGATCACCGAGCGTGCAATACCGATACGCTGTCTCTGACCGCCGGAAAACTCGTGAGGATAGCGTCCCGCATGCTCGCGCACCAGTCCTACCATCTCCAGAATCTCATACACCTTCTGGTCGATATACTCCTTATCCTTCACGCCGTTGATCACAAGACCCTCGGAAATGATTTCCCGCACCGTCATTCGGGGATTCAGCGAAGCAATGGGATCCTGGAAAATCATCTGGATCTTTGTGATCAGGCGGGATTTCTTTGCCACGCGCAGTTTTTCACTGTATTCCTTTTTCAGCTCTGCAAGCTTCCCGGGATCCTTTTCCGCAGCAAGCTTCGGCTCATACTCTTCCTTGATCTGGGCTGCCAGCTTCTTCGCGTACTCCCTGTCAGAGTTCTTATGGTCGAACTCTGCCTCGCGGATCAGCCTGCGGTTTTCCGCCACTGTCTCCTCCAGCTCTTTTTTCAGCCGGGCAATCTCCGCCTCATTCTTTTCCTGCAGACCGGGCTGCTCTTTTGCAGCCTTTCGCAGCGCCGCAATCTCTTTCTTCGTGTTGGCGCGTGCGTCACGGATCGCATTCTTATAAGACATGGTTCCCGCGCAGACACGCTGGCCCTTGAAATAAATGCTGCCCGATGTGATGTCGTAGATTTTGATAATGGAACGACCCGTCGTGGACTTACCGCAGCCGGACTCACCTACCAGGCCGAACACTTCTCCCTTCTTGATGTCAAAGGAAACGTCGTCCACCGCCTTGGTGCTCTTAAAATACTGGCACAGATGCTCAACCCTGAGCAAAACTTCTTCGTTGCTGTTGTCACTCATGCTGCTCACCTCCGGTCTTGGTCATTCGCGCAATACGGTCGGTGATCGTCTTGGGGATCTCCACCTTCGGCGCATTGGGATGTAGCAGCCATGTGGCTGCCTTGTGTGTCTCTGAAATTTCAAACATGGGCGGCTGCTGTTCAAAGTCAATCTGCATTGCATATTTGTTTCTGTCCGCAAATGCATCGCCCTCCGGAGGATAAATCATGTTGGGAGGCGTACCCGGAATGGCATCCAGCTTCTCATTGGTATCCAGATCCGGCATGGAGGACAAAAGCGCCCATGTGTAGGGATGTCTCGGATCGTAGAAAATATCCTCGGCGGTACCGTACTCCACAATCTTTCCGGCATACATTACCGCAATGTCGTCCGCCATGTTGGCAACCACACCCAGATCGTGGGTAATAAAGATAACCGACAGATTACGCTCTGCCTTCAGTTTGTTGATCAACTCCAGAATCTGCGCCTGGATGGTAACATCCAGTGCAGTGGTGGGCTCGTCACAGATCAGCACATCCGGGTTTGCGGCAAGCGCGATTGCGATTACGATACGCTGACGCATACCGCCGGAAAACTCAAAGGGATACTGGTCATAACGAAGCTCCGGCTCATGGATACCCACTTCCTTCATCAAGCCCAGCGCCTTCTCCTTCGCCATGCTTCTGGTCACGAAGTAAACAACCTCCGAAGCACGCACACGGAAAAACTCAATCAGCTCCTCGCTGCGCTTCTTAAAATCAATCTCCGAGGAGGCTGCAATCTGCTGCTCGTAATGCTCTTTCAAGTTGGAAACCACCTTCGCGATGTCTTCCTTCAATACGTCCAGATCATAGACAACCTTCGGAACCACCTTCCAGTCCACGGTCTTTCCTCTGGCGATCAGCGCTTCTCTCTTCTTTGACTGCTTTTCGTAGCGCGCCTCCTCCTTCGGATTATTCTTCACCGCCGCAAAATATCTCTCGATATTATGATTCAACGTGGTGCCGAACGTATATGCCATGCTGTCTTTTCTGATCTCAAGGCGGTCGATGGAATCGTTGACCTGTGCAGTCAGTTCCTTGCAGAGCTTCAAGGCATCCGCCTTGGTAAACTCACCCTTATAAAACTTTTCCGCCTCTTCTAACGCCTTGCAGACAGCCTTTTTCTTCTCCACGGAAACACTGTTGGAGTGACGGATTCCCCTCTCCTCTGCCAGGCGGAATTTCTCCATGTAATCTGCCTCATGGAATGCAACAGCCGTCTTGTTGATCTCCTCTATGGGCTTTGTAAAGAAGATGGGATCATCCTTGTGAAGCTTGTAGTAACCGATGCTGAAAAATGCAGGTCTGGTGCGCTTCTGCACTTCCTCCATCAGCGCCTCGATCTCGCCCAGCACCTTCAGGATCGACTCAGGAACCGGTGCTACCGCATCCTTCGTCTTCCCCTTCTCGGGCTTATAGTCACCGGACACATTGACAAGCCTCTGATGAAGCTCGTTCCTTCTGTCCGGGAAATCTCCGTTCAAAAATACGTTGTCAACCTTGGCAAGCTTTGCCGCAAACTCCTTGAGCAGTCTCTTTACATCCTGCTTCTGGTTCTTGCTTGCGAAAAAGCAGAACGCCTTGATGCTGCTCTCCAGCTCCACCACCGTGTTCAGCACCAGATTGTACTGATTTTCCAGCTTGTTTGCCTCGATACAGAAACGGTCAAAATTGTCCGCCATCACATCCGTCACGGAAGCATCATTGCCCTCGGCAGCCGCCATATTCACCTTGAGCTCATGGAGGGTCTTGTTGAAGACCTCCCTTGCCTCCCTGCGGTTTGCCTTATTCTTTAAAAGCATTGCCTCTGTAATCTGTTTTCCGATCTTTACAATCGGGTTCAAGGATGACAGGGGATCCTGAAAGATCATGGAAATCTTGTCACCGCGCAGCTTATACATATCATCTTCGTTGATTCTGAGAAGATCCTTACCGTCGTATAAGATCTCGCCGCCCTCCACAACGGAGTTTCCCGCCAGAATGCCCAGAATCGCCTTGGAGGTCACGGATTTACCGGATCCGGACTCTCCCACGATTGCCAGCGTCTTGCCCCTCTCCAGATCAAAGGAGATGTCGCGCACTGCCTTTAGCATACCGCCGGAGGTACGGAAGGAAATCTGCAAATTTTTTACTTCAAGTATCTTATCCATCTCTTAGTCCTCCACTCCGCGCAGCGACGGGTTGAATGCATCACGCAGACCGTTGCCGAACAAATTAAAACAAATCATGAGCAGCGACAGGAACACTGCAGGACAAATCATAAGATGGGGATAGTTTGTCCAGATACCCTGTGAATCGGAAAGCAGGTTGCCCAGAGAGATAAACGTGCTGGAGCTCAGCTTTACGATACCCAAAAAGCTCAGCATACTCTCTGTCGTAATAACACCGGGGATGACCAGTGCGGAGGAGGTTACCACCGTACCCAGCGCATTGGGGAAGATATGCTTGAAGATGATTCTTCCGTCCCGGGCGCCCAACGTGCGGGCTGCCATGACATATTCCTGATTTTTATAGCGGTAGAACTGTGTTCTCACGCTGTATGCCGTACCTAACCATCCCGTCACCACAAAGGCAAACAGAAGACTCGGGATCGGGCCCACCTTCTTGGACAAATGGAGCTGGAACAGCGTACACACCACGATAAAGGGAACACCGTTCAGGATATCGCTGATACGCTCCATCATAAGATCCGCGATGCCGCCGTAGTAACCCTCCACCGCACCGTACATGGATCCGATGAGAAAGTTGATCACGGATACGCAGACTGCGATCAGAAGACTCAGTCTCACGCCGCCCGCAAGACGCAGCGCCATGTCATACCCCTGTGTGTCCGTACCCAAAAGGTAATCCGGCTCAAAGCCGTTTACGTAGCGGTAATAGTTGTAGTACAGCACACGCACCTTGTACTGTGCCGTCTCCAGATTTCCGCCGCCGGTGTACTCATAATACTTCAGATTGCCGTCCTCATCGCGCTTGTAGTTGTCCTCAAGCACCATGTCCTCGCCGTAGGAAAGCTTTGTAACCTTTCCCGTCGCCTCGTCAACAGACACGGGAACGCCCTTGCCGTTTGTCTTGTACCAGAAATTGGCATTGTTAGAATCAAAGCAAAATTCGTTATTCTCCACCAGAGGATAGAGCACCTTAAGCCCGGTCTCCTCCTCCCATGCACGGATGAGGGCATACTCGGACTGCTTGATACTTCTGTACTGGAAGCCCACCTCAAGATAGGTGTCGATCGTACCTGTATAGCTCGCCTTCTCCTTCTTTGCGGCATCCAGTGTGATGATGGGATCACTGATGTGCAGCATGGGCTGGTAGTAGCTGTTCAGACCCTCCTCAAGGGTTGCGCCGTGGCCGTCCCAGTCCTCCGCGCCGATTCCCACACTGACCGCCTGCACCAGACTGGTATCGGAGAAGTTTCTCTTCACGCCGCCGTCCGCAATGCCAAGCGGTCTCAGCCATGTGACACGGGGCGCTTTCTTTGCATAATTGACATCCATAAAGGTCACATCATACCTGCGCGTCAAAAGCGGTGTCAGGAACGCAAACAGGATGATCAGGATGATAATGACCGCCGCAATCACGGAAGCGCGGTTCTTGCGGAACCGGATCCATGCATCCTTGAAGTAGCCGATGGGCTTATCGTCAAATTTCTTGTCTGTGATTCTCTCCCCTTCATGGACAAAGGCGAATTTTTCCTTGGGGATATTCTGATATTCCATATTTGTCTGTGCCATCTTACTTCTCCCCCATTCTGATCCTAGGATCGATGAATCCGTAGCTTAAGTCTACCACGATACCTGCCAGCAGGCCTACAAAGGTATAGAAAATGGAATCTATCATAAACACATCATAGTCAAACAGAGCAATCGACTTCAGGTAGAGCTGTCCCACGCCGGGAATGGAGAAGATCTGTTCAATGACGAGGGACCCTCCCAAAATACCGACAAAGCTGGAAATGATCATGGGAAGAATGGGAACCATCGCATTTTTCAGCGCATGGCGCGTGGTCGCCTGCCCTCTCGTCAGTCCCTTTGTGCGGGCAAGCAGCATATAGTCCGAAGTCAAAGTCTCCGTAAGTTCCGCCCTGGTAAAACGGCAGAGACTTGCAATCTCACCAAAAGACAGGGCAATGATCGGTGCAATCATACTGTAGAACATTTTCCCGGTAAACCAGCTGTTTCCCGCATCCGCCAGCGCGTACACCTGAAGCGGCAGCCAGCCCAGTTTAAAATAAAAAGTGTACTGCACCAGAAATGCATATACATAGGACGGCACGGAAATAAAGACCATGACCAGCGTACTGATCAGGGAATCCTGCCACTTATTCTTTTTGATTGCGGCAAAAATACCGAGTCCGATTCCGACCGGAATAGAAAAGAGGAGGGAATACAGGTTGACCAGAACCGTGGGCGGCAATCTGTCCATCAAAACATCCCATGCCGGCGTACGGAAAGAAATATACCATGAGGTACCGAAGTCCCAATCCGTCACAATATTCTTCAGATAGATGCCGAACTGCTTTAAAAGCGGCTCATTGTAACCCAGTGCATCCCATCTCGCTTGAATGGCGGCAGCCTGCACCTTATCGGTGGGAAGCTCCCTCGGAAGGATACGCACCAACATAAAACAGATCGTTGTGATGACAAACAGGGTTGCAAACATCAGACAGATTCTCTTAACTACATACTTGGCCATGAAACCAATCTCCTTTTCCTGTCACTCTTTCTTACATAGAGACTGCATATTGTCATATAGTGATGCCCAAACATCAACATATGACAATATGCAGGCTTGTCTTTCCTGACTGACACACATGGGGGCAGCAGAAACTCTGCTGTCCCCTTAATGTATCAGTATATAAAGCCATACTTATTTTTATTCGTAGCTCAGTTCGCCATTCTGGCTGCTTACGAAGTCGCTCCACTCAGCGTCTGTGTAGTTGTACTTCATCAGACGCATGCCGCCGAAGTCATACATAATATTGTAGGACTCGGTGTAGTAGTCAAGCTGGTAAGCCAGCATGAAGCACTGGGTGGTGCTTGCAAGAGGAATACGGTAATACTTCTCCAGCCAAGCCTCCTCCATCTGAGCGGTAATGCTCAGCTTGGTAGCAAAGTCAGCCTCAGTGTATGCACCATTGCCGATCAGAGCGCCGCTCCACTGCTGCCATGTCATGGTAACGTCCTCGCCGTTTACGCTCAGGGTCAGGTTCTCGCTCTTAGGATCCCAGCAGCCTGCCTCATGCAGGGAGTACTGATCGGGATCGCAGTATACCTGGAAGTTTCTGAACGGATAGAAAGCAGCTCCGCCCCATGCGCCGTAACCGATTGCGAACTCACCGTTTGCAGTATCGTCATATCTGTTGGTCAGGTTGCCGATTGCCTCCAGCGTGATGGTTCCGAAGCCGGAGCCCTCTGCTGCAGCGTTGATGTACTTGTTCATCAGCTCGATCTGGTTGTTGTCTGCGGAATCAAGAGCGCCTGCCTTGTAGCCCACACGGATGTGGATGGGATCTCCCTCAGTGTACAGACCGTCTGCAACCAGCTCCTCACAAGCCTGCTTCATCAGAGCCTGTGCCTCGGTCAGGTTGTAGCCGTTGATGGAATCATATGCTTCCTTCAGGGTCTTGTACGGTGTACCGTCGCCGTACTCTACGCCGTATACATTGCAGATTGCCTGCATAGCCTCATCGGATCCACGGTAGGAAGAGTTGGGGTCATTGTATACATCATAGAAGTAAAGGTTGTTCATGGTTGCATAAGCGGGCTTGTAGCCGGGCGTTGCGCCAACCCACTCGGTTCTGTCGATACCAAGGCTGAATGCCTTACGGAAGTTAACATTGGAAATTACAACAGAGTTGGTATTTCCCTTGGAGTTATCCATCTCTTTCAGCTTATCCAGATTGGTGTTGAAGAAGAAGGACATGGTGTAGGTCTCGTCAACCTTGTACAGACGATCGCTGGTTGCGTAGGTTACCAGATCGTCGGAGGAAGGAGTCCACTCGGAAAGCTCGCCCTTCAGGAACGCCTGCTTTGCGGCAGAATCATCCATAACGTCAATCACGATCTTGGTGGTCTGCCACTGCGGAACGGACTCTCCGTCCACAAGGAACTCGGTCATGCTCAGAAGGCTTCCGTCGTCCTGCTTGGTGTAGCCCCAGTAATTCTCGTTCTGCTCCAGTACCATCTGCTTGTCTGTCTGCAGGGATACCAGCTTGTAAGGACCGTAGGACATGGTTGTCTCAACAGAGGTGCAGTAGTCGGTGGTTACCAAAGCTCCGGTGGTATCCTTTCCTGCTTCGTAAAGAGGCTCATATACCAGCCAGTTGGAAGTCAGGGAAGTCATGAAGTAGTTCTCATCAATATAGTTCTGGGTTACGTAGCGGATAGTGTAGTCATCTACCTTGTAGCATCCAACGGTTGCATCATAATCCACAACGGGGAAGGTAGTGTCATAAACCAGATAGTTTGCAGCGTCGTCTGCGCTCTCGCCCCAGTCTGCAACTGCGGTGATCACACCTACGATGTCTGCCAGAGTCTCCTCGGTCAGGGCTACATAGCCGTCTGCATCTGCTGCAGCACTGAGCTTGTTGTAGCTGTCCACGCCGAAGTAAGCCTCGCCGTAAGCACCTACATAGTCAGCCAGGGAGTTGCCGCTCAGCCATGCAAGGGCACTTGCGGTTGCAACATACACGGGCTCACCGTTGGGAGTGGTATATACGCCGTCCTCTCCCAGTACCAGGTCGGAAATTGCATATGCTGCATTGGAAGAGTTCTCCAGTTTTACGGAACGGCCGGAATTATACATTGCCTGACCGCCTGCAACTGCGGATTCTCCAGAATAATACAGGTTTGCACGGTAGTTCTGCATATCAGGATTCAGAAGCTGCTTCATGGAATAGATATAAGTATCTGCATTGATGGGGGTGCCGTCCTGCCAGGTAACACCCTCTCTCAGTTTGATCTCATACACATAACCGGAGGTGGTGTTGGTTGCATCCTTTCCTGCCTGGAAGGATACCCCGTACTTGGTCAGATCATCCTGATGATCTGCGGTCACATCGGTAACAGCGGTTGCCATTTCATAGCACCACTGATAAACGCCGTTCTCGGAATCCAGAATGGTCAGGTCAACCAGCGGGCTGGTCACATATCTGCGGATGGCGTCGTCAGCGTTCGTATCCCAGGAATGCTCGTTCCATTTGGTAGCCAGTGCGGATGAGTAGGTGTGATAGGTATAGGTTGCGCCGGTTACACCGGTATTATCACCGCCTGCCTGAGAACTGTCCTGTACAGAGCTTGACGATTCGCCGTTTGCGGGGGTCTTGTCGCCGCCGCAGGCTGCCAGGCTAACTACCATAACGGAAGCCAGCAGCAAGCTTAATACTTTCTTTCTCATAATTTTTCTCCTCTCGATAAATTATTACGTCCGGCAAGCAACTGTATTCTTTGACAAATGAGCGTATCCGACGGGGCTGAGGTTCTGTCTCTTTGCCGTGCTACCACTTCACCTCATTAAAACAGCCCTTAATACAAAAAAAGTGCCCTGAACCCCTTTGTTCAACGCAATCATCTTAAAAAACACAACTGTCTGCCGTTCTCGTACAAGTAACTATTATACATATACGCGATGATTTGTCAAGAAAATTATACAATTAAGCGTGTGCTTTCGTGGAGATTCTCAGCAAGTTCCTTCACCTTCAGCACCATTCTCTCGATCTCCTCGATGCCCGCGCGGTTCTCCTGGGTTGCGGATGCCACCTGCTCCACAGCGCTGCAATTCTCCTTCGTGCTGCCGTTGACCTGCTTCATGCCCACGGCAATATCGCAGCTCCTGCTTCTGACCGCCTCGGTGGTTTTCTCCACCTCCGCCATCTGTTCGGACAACTCCTTATTGGACAGTGTGATCTTTTCCGTGGAGCCCTGCACGTTACGGATATCCTGCATACCGTTTCTGGTGAGCTGTACGCTCTGATCCATTACGGCGACTGCCGTCTCCGTGCTGCTTACCACTTCATTTACAATTTTTCCGATATTTTCCACTGCACCTCTGGTCTGATCCGAGAGTTTCTGAATCTCATGTGCCACCACGGTAAAGCCTTTTCCCGCCTCGCCCGCTCTGGCCGCCTCTATGCTGGCATTCAGGGCAAGGATGTTGGTGCGTCCCGAAATGTTTTTGATAAGCTGCACAATGCTCAGGATCTCCTTGGATTCCTCACCCAGCCGTGCGATTACGCCCCTGCACTCGTCGGTGCTGTCGTTGATCTGTTCCATGCTGCGGACCGCGGAATCCATCTTGTCCTGATTATCCTTTGCCTGATCGTTGATCTGTCCCGCAAGTCCGGTAATCTGTCTGTTTCTCTCGTCAAGCGCAATAAGCTGGGCATTGATCTCCTGCGTCTTTTTGTTCATTCTCTCAATCTCTGCCGTGTTGTCGCTGAAGCTCTGCAGCACCTGCTTTGTCTCTCTGGATATCTGTTCATTTGCCGCAGCGGAAGTTTCGGAGATACCCGACAGATCTTTCACCATGGAAAGAAGGTATTCCGATGTACGGCCTGACTGCTCCTGCATCTGTTTCATATCCGCCATCAGTTTTTCCTGCTCCTCCGCACCCAGCAGATTGGACAGCATCTCAGCAGTCCGTCTGCACAGCATGGTGAAGATGGCTGCCAGCGCAACCAGCACCAGCGCTCTCGGCACGATGCCGAATACAAACAGCTTGTACAGTGTGGGGAGGTTTTTATCCGGCAGCGTATTCAAGACAAAGGCAAGCCACTGTCCTGCCGACACCCCGATTACGGAAAGAACCGTCGCCATAATATTGAGTTTTCTCGAAAAGTACAGACTGGCTATGGCTACAGCATAAATATATAGTACCACCACATGATAGGTCAGTGTAATCACGGATACAGTCACAAAGCAGACAGCCGCCACGGTAATCACGTACTTTACCCATGCGTCCTCCAGCTTCATCACATTTACCAGAAGCGTCGGAAACCACAAAAACACCGTTGCCAGAAGGTACGCCGTCACCATGATTTTCATGTCGATCACGAACACGCCGAGCACATTAAGGAGGAACACCAATGTATACAGCAGAAAGGTGATCCGCATCACCTTCGCGACCGCCTTGTTCGCCTTCTTTTCATTCTGCACCAGAACCTGGCTGCTCTCCTTCGTTTTCCTGTTGTCCTTTCCGTTTTTCATCTCTTGTTACCTCATCCTTTCTTCCCTTGTTCTCTCGCCGCAGCAAATTTTGCCCGGCGTAATTTTCCATGAAATCAAAAAAACGCAGTTGCTGAGTGTCTCCACATCCAGCACTGCGTCTTAAGCGTCTCGCCTTGTCTTTTTATTACGTTATAAGCTCACGAATCCGTACTCGTCCCGGGCGACCCGCGTCAGCCCTCAAGCAGTCTGCGAAATTCCTTGTCCCTGTCAAAGGTTCCCTCCACAAATCCGGGAATTTCCTTGATTGCCTTGCACAGGCTGACACTGAACCCCGTAAGGATCTGACCGATTTCTTTTTCCGAATAGGGGCACTCCCCCGTGACAATCAGGGTTGCCAGACTGTGTACCACCAGCCACATATCCCGGAAATACCGGTCTGCCGTGTCCGCATCCATATGGTATATCTTTTCAAGCGATTCCCTGATCAGATCCTGCGAACGATGCATGGCTTCCATGGCGCCATTCCCCCCATGCGCTGCCCCGTCCAGAAACAAGAGCCGATACAGTTCCTGTTCCTCCTTTGCAAAACGAAGATATCCCATGCCGAAGCCGTAGAACGGAACTGGCGCTTTAAGCCCTTCTGAGACATACCTCTCATAGATTTCTTCCGCTGCCGCCCGCACTTCATTCTGTGCTTCCTCCATTGTCTTGAAGCAGGTAAAAATCGGCTGGGTGGACACTCCCAATTCATCCGCTATGGCCCGCGCCGTCAACGCGCGGCTTCCCTTTTTCTGCACCACACGCACGGCTGCCGTAACCATTTCGGCTCTGGTAAACTTGTTTTTCGGCGCCATAAAGAACCTCCTGCCCTCGAATATATCATGGCAATATATATCGTTCGTTATATATCAGGAGTATAATTCTTTTCTCAGGATCTGTCAATACGCAGCCGGTTTACTTCCTTTGTAAATTCCCCCAGAACCCATTCATACATATGCGGATCCTCGTACCCCCGGTATCCCCGCTCCACAACCATGCCCAGCCGCTGCCAGATCCGGTATACAAGGATGCGGCATTTTTCTTCCCGTGAAAAGCTTTCTTTTCCGTACCCTTTTAAAAAGGCGGGGGTGGGATTGTCCCCAAAATCGTGGAAATCATGGCTCATCAGCGGATCGCCGTAAAGGACGGCGGCGTAATCCACAAGCCCCGTCATTTTTCCGTCGCGCACCATGATATTTCCGTCCCAGGTATCCGTGTGAATGTATCTGGGAGTGGTTGCCGAATCCAGTTCTTCCGCACAGCTTTTAATCAGTTCCCGTAGCTGTTTGGGGGTAATGCCGGGGATTTCCACCTGCTTTTCCTCGGCGTCGAGCAGAAGCCAGTCAAACAGCAGGTAAACAAACTCGCTGTTCCGCCTGCAGTAGCTTTCCTCTATGTTGGGAATACCATACACAGGCGCCTCCAGTGTGCAGATCTGCCTCGTGATATCTCCCATCTGCCCTTTTATGCACTCCCGCTGCTCCTCGTTCACATCACCGCATTCACTCATGGGTTTCCCTTCCAGAAAACTCATAAAAAAGTAGGGAACATCGCAAATCTCCGCGCTGTCATCATAGTAGATCAGCTCCGGCATCGGAATCGTGGTCTTTTCATGCAGAGTCCGCAGCATCTGCGCCTCTGTCGGAACATACTCCCTCTCATGCCGCATCACCTTCACCTGCGCGTCGGATGCCACCTTGAGAACCATTTTCTGCTCTGTCTCCACAAGATAAACCGCACTGCAGAATCCGCCCGAAAGTGCCTTGATCCGTTTTAACGGATTCGGCTCCTTACAGGCACGGCTCACCATCTGTGAAATCATTTCTTCCGAGATCCAGTTCTTTGTAATTGCATTCATGATTTCCTCCAAACAGCACTGCGTCTCTGCGTCCGGCTTTTTTATTTTATTTTTTTACAGCAGCCCGTTCTCCCTCGCGCGGTTCACTGCCTGCTGTCTGTTCTGCACCTGAAGCTTTCGAAAGATGTTATGGGTGTGAAACTTGATGGTTCCCGCCTTTTTTCCGAGCTTCCCGGCAATTTCATCATTGCTCATTCCCTGAGCCATCAGACGCAGCAACATTTTCTCCGTGTCCGTCAGCGGCTCATAATACTCCACCGGAGACTTCAGGTAGTCCGGAAAATGCCGTTCCACCTCCCCCGCAAGCTCCATGATTTCCTGTGTAAAGTCGTCCTTTTTCCCCTCCTTCCGATAGGCAGCGAGCATCTGTACCATGCACCCGCCCTCATCCGCCAGCAGACGCACATAATGATACTTTTTTGCAAGTGCAAGACATGTTTCCAGTTCCTCACACATCCGCACATGGTCGCCCGCCTTATGGCAGATCATGGCGGAGAGCATATGGCACTGACAGAGATCCATATGCCGCCTTCCGTCCGTCAGCAGTGCGATCAACTGCTTTACCAGCACATGCGCCATCATGTATTTTCCCATCTGTAAGTAGCATCTTACCTTGATCAGATAGGCATACATATCCATCATGTAAATGTTCTTATTTTCATCCGGTGCGACACGCTCCAACCACGCCTCCACCTCATCCGTGCGCCCGTCGTAGCAGGCAGCCAGACATTCCAGCGCATTCAGGCTGGAGGTCAGTTCCTCCCATCCGGTCTTATGAATCCTCTCCCGGATCTTTTCCACCAGCGGTTTCGCCGCCTTGGTCTGTCCGTTTACCAGCAGAATCCTCATCTGCAAAGCCATGGCTACAAACAGGCACCGCATATCATCCTCGTATTCGATCAGCGGAATGGTTCCCGTCACAAGCACCAGTGCGTCAAAGCACCTGTTATTCTGGTAGTACCATTCGGCAAGTGCAATCTCATACACACTTTTCCCGCTGTTGCCGTACAGTTCGCGGATCACCGCTGTGATGGGCTCCTTATATTTTTCCAACACGCGCCCATATCTGGTAAAATCACGGAAGCCGTTCAAAATGCTGGGTCTGCATGCCGACATGGTAAGATTCCCGACAGGCCCCAGATGCGCCTTCTCCATGAAAAGAGCAATCCGCAAAAAACGTGTATCCGTTATGTACGGCATAACCAGCTCCACACAGATCCGCAGGTAATCTCTGGTTGAAAAGTCTTTTTCCTCCCATTTGGCGGGCGTGGTTCCCAAAAGGGAAACCGTCTCCTCAGCCTCCTGCAGCTTTCCCTCCATAGCAAGAAGCAGCCCCAGGAGACTCACAAACACATTATTTTTCTCGCAGTCCGCTTTCGTCACCTTATGGAAATAATCCCTGCACGCCCAAAGCGCCGGCATGGAAAACGGATGCCTTGTAAACTCCTCCAACAGGGTCTCCACCAGACAGCCGTTTGCATCTGCCGCCTTTACGATGCGGAGCATCTCCTTCTGTGGGCGCGGATAGGTTTGTCTCTCCTTTTTCGCCATTGTCCTTAAGCGTCCTTTCCCGACAGGCAGCCCCTGCACTCCTCCATGCGGGTCTCTGCCTCCTTCTCTGACAGTCCGTACACCTTCCTAAGCTTGCGGATGATGATCTCCCCTTCCACACCGTCCTCCAGCTTGTCCAGAATAAAACCCCTTATCCCTCTTTCCAGCCCCTCTTCTCTTCCCTCTTCTCTTCCTTCTTCTCTCATGTCATCATCATGCAGTAATTCCTTCATGTATTCCGACCTCCACTTCTCATTCCGTCTCGCTCGCTCCACCGCATTCTCGATTTTCTTCGTCAGGACGCTCCGTCCCTCTCCCGTGCGCAGGAATGCATATAGCTCTCTCAGTCCCTCCGGCAGTTCCCTGTCCTCCATCACCTTGCCGAACATAAAATCGTCCGTAAAACGCAGTTCTTCATAACTCTTTGCCATAGGCATTCTCCTTTCTGCGGCTTGCCGCACACGGCAGGAGACCAACGCCTCGGCTTTTTCTCCTGCTCAGATTTTTCGGGTAACTAAGCAGGGATTTCCGTATGAAACAACAGACGCCGACAGACATCGGCAGAGATTAGATGTGATTGATAGAAAATTCTGCTTATAGGAAAAGTATACATGAGC
>ERZ1026854.1187-NODE-1187-length-17020-cov-4.594400_pt1 | contig 17020 bp, 10 predicted proteins | sample MGYA00380157_ERZ1026854 | MGnify/ENA primary metagenome ERZ1026854 (study PRJEB33269, sample SAMEA4719793) | human gut metagenome | biome: human-associated habitat; feature: organic feature; material: feces | place: Cameroon | collected 2013-10 ...
CCCCTCCCCTTCTTGCTCTGGCAAGCGACCAAAGGTCGAGAGAGGGAGGGGAGTGATATGCCTTGGGCGCTTGGGAAGGTTTTATTTTTATTTTATATTTTTCTTATATTCTCAGTTCTTAATGAGCGAAGCGATTTCCTTTTCTTTACACTTCCTCATTCTTTTACTTTTTCATTTCTTATCTTTTCTCTTTTTTCCTTTTCCCTTTTCTTCTTCCTTCTTTCTTTCTCTTCTTTTCTCCTCATTCAACATTTTAAAATTCCTCATTGCGGCAAAGCCGCAATCATTCCTCATTCCACATTCAACCTTCCACATTTGTAATATTCTACGAGCCGTTGCTTGATGCCCAAGAGCATCTGCATTTGCAGCAGTTTTATCTTGCTTTGCAGCAGCGTCTGCGATGAGGTGTGTAGCTCGAAGGTGGAGAGCATGCCCTCGTCATACTTGCGGGCGTTGAGATGATGGGCGAGCGAGTCGCTTAAGACCTTACGTTCCATCTGGACGGTCTCCTTGGCGTAGCCGTCGCGGTCCATGACGGCTTGGAAGATGTTGTCGTGAAGGCGGCGGCGCGTGTCGTCAAGCTTCACTTGTTGCCAACTGCTCTTGGCGCGTCGCGCAGCCTTCCATGATGAAGCGTTAAAAATAGGGATAGAAAGGCTGATGCCGAAATATTCGCCACGGTTGTTCTTTATCTGCGTGGCAAACGCGTCGACAGAGCCTTTCTGAGAGAGATTCTTGTAATAGTTGGTGCTGATGCCACCCTCCAGCGAGATGGTGGGAAGGAGCGCGCCACGCTGTTGAAGCCATGTGTAACGGGCAGAACGCTCCTCTGCCACAGCCGTGGCCACCTCGGGAGAGATGGCCTGAAACGAGGCGCTTATGGCGGCGGCATCTTTTGTTGTGTATCCTCCTTTTGTCGCGTTTGTAGCCGATGAGCTAAACAGCAATGACGGGTCCGTGATGATGGCCAGCGTGCTGTCTGCCGGATAGTTCATCGCCGTCTTCAGCGCCAGGAGCGTGCGCGTGGCCTCGTTGCGTTGGTGAGTGAGGGCGTAGTCGTCTTCTGCCACCTGTGCCTCCACTTGTGCCACGTCGGGGCGGCTCTTCGTTCCCAGTTCCATCATGCGCTGTGTGCGTGTGAGCAGTTGTCGGCTTTCGTTGAGCTTCTGGGCTGCCAGCTCTATGCTTGCCTGAGCGTAAGCAGCCTCCGCATAGAGTTGCATCACCTCTATAGCCTTGGCATCGCGGGCTTTAGCTACGGCAGCATCAGAGGAGCGGCGCAGCAGACGGGCCTGTCGGAACGCGTTGATGGTGCGCATGCCGTCGAACACGGTGAGCGATGCGTAGAGGTTATAATAGTTGTTGAAGGTCGTGACATCGGTGTAGACGTTTGTTTCGGGGTTGATGCCTCGTCCCCAGCTCCACTGTGTGCTTACGTTCGCTCCCACCTGTGGCAGGAAGCCAGCCTTTGCCCAGCGGTAGTCGGCGCGTGCCTGTCGGCGCTCCACCAGCTGTAGCTGCACGTCGGTGCTGTGCTTCACGGCGTAGCTCATGCAGCTGTCCATGCTCCATGCTGCTGTGTGGCGCGTGTCGGCAGGTGTCTGTGCCGATGCGTTCAGCGCGAGAGCCAGCGTGATGGCGAGTGGAAGAATTGTTTTCTTGTTCATATTTTTTTTCTGTCTTGTTCCTTTTTTTGTATGTTATCATACGCTTTTAAACGTGCCAAATGTGTGCCAAAACGACACTGTAGTTGATTATCAGATAGTTAGCTCAAGATGCGGAAGTTGGGAGTGTAAAATTATTGGACAGTGGTGTCAAGAAACTTTACAAAGGTGTGAGAAAAAGGAAAAACGGCGTTGCAAGGTCTTCACTCCCACATCTCAATTTCTTTCATAAAAACATCCAATCGGTTTGCTCCATCGGCAATATTTTTTTAATTTTGCCGTAACAGAAAAGTTTTCAAGACATGACAAAGAAAGGATCACTACTCGTCGTTGACGACAACCGCGCCATACTGACAGCCGTTAAGATGCTGGCAGAGGCACAGTTTGCTTCTATCGAAACCATAGCCACCCCCGCCGCCTTGCCTGCAAGGTTGCGCGAGATGAAGCCCGACGTGGTGTTGCTCGACATGAATTTTCGCAGTGGCGTCAACAACGGTGGTGAGGGCCTGTTTTGGCTTGGCGAGACCAAACGCTGCTGTCCGCAAACGGAGGTGGTGCTGTTCACGGCATACGCCGACATAGACCTTGCGGTGAGAGGAATAAAAGAAGGGGCTGCCGACTTTATCGTGAAGCCTTTCGACAACCAGCGCATGCTCGACACGCTGTGCGCCGCACGCGACAAACACCAGCCCAAGAGTCCTGACGCTCAACCCGCGCCACAGACAGGAGACATGGTCTGGGGCGAGAGCGACGCCATGCGCCAGCTGCGCATGATGGTGGAAAAGGTGGCGGTGACCGATGCCAACATCCTCATAACAGGTGAGAACGGCACGGGCAAGGAGGTGCTGGCACGCGAGATCCACCGTCTGTCGCACCGTGCCTCGGCACCCATGATGCCCATCGACATGGGAGCGGTGAGCGAGACCCTGTTTGAGAGCGAACTGTTCGGTCATGTGAAAGGCGCGTTTACCGATGCCAAGGCCGACAAGCCGGGCAAGTTTGAGATGGCAGAGGGCGGCACGCTCTTTCTCGACGAGATAGGAAACCTCTCCTATGCACTCCAGGCAAAGCTCCTCACAGCCCTTCAACGCCGCACCATCGTGCGCGTGGGTGGCAGCAAACCCATAGCCATTGACGTGCGCCTCGTGTGTGCCACCAACCGCGACCTCGACCGCATGGTCCTCGACGGACAGTTTCGCGAGGACCTGCTCTACCGCATAAACACCATCAGGCTGCATCTGCCGCCGCTGCGTGAGCGACATGACGACATCGTGCCGCTGGCACGCATCTTCGTGAAGCGTTATGCCGACATATATAATAAGGTGGAGATGAGGCTCTCGCCAGAGGCTGAACGCAAGATGGAGAGGCTGCCATGGCACGGCAACATAAGACAGCTGCAACACGCCATGGAACGTGCCGTCATCATGGCCGACGGCAACACCATCGCTCCCGACGACATTGATGATGGCACGGTGGGTGCCGCTGACACGCAGCAACCGGCGCTTCAGGTGGAGAGCATGCAGACGCTCGACGACATGGAGCGGCAGATGATTGAACGCGCCATGGCGTCGTGTGGAGGCAACATGTCGGCGGTGGCAGCAAGGCTCGGCATCTCGCGACAGACCCTGTATAACAAGATAAAACGTTATGGCCTATGACAACAACATCTTTCATCTGGTGCCTTGTGCTCGTCGTTGCCGTTATGGTCTTGGGCTATGTGCGTCTCTGTCTGAACTACCGCCGCAACATTCGCAAGGTGGCGTTCATGTTTGATGCCATCGATGCTTCCGACTTCACCTTCTCGTTCTCAACCAGAGGGGTGAGCGGCAGCGATGCCATGCTCAACAAATCGCTAAACCGCATAAAGCAGATTCTTGTCAACGCCCGTGACGAGGCTGTGGAGCGAGAGAAATATTATGAACAGATCATGGATGCCGCAGGCACAGGTCTGCTGGTGGTCGATGGGGCAGGGCACATCTTGCAGCATAACGTAGCGGCAACACGTCTGCTGCACCGTTCCGTTCTCACACACATGGAGCAGGTGGGGCAACAGTTTGCGGACGGGTCGCTCTCGGTGCGGGAGACCTACACCACGCTGCGCAACAAGCGGGTGCGCATAGTGGCGTTCAGCGACATCAACGGCGAGCTGGCAAACCGCGAGGTCGACTCATGGATAAAGCTCATCCGCGTGCTCACCCATGAGATCATGAACACCATAACGCCCATAACATCGCTCAGCCAGTCGCTGCTTCAACAGGCGAAAGGCGAGCAGCGCGAAGGGTTGGAGGTCATCAACAAGACAGGCACCGAACTGATGGCTTTTGTCGAGAACTACAGGCGGTTCACCCATGTGCCGCAACCGCAGCCACGGCTGTTCTATGCCAAGCCCTTTCTTGAGCGCATGGCGACGCTTGCCGATGCCGACGGCAGGGTGGGCGTCAGCGTGAAGCCTGCCGACCTGCTCGTCTATGCCGATGAAGGTCTGATGGGACGTGTTGTCACCAACCTGCTGAAGAACGCAAAGGAGGCTGTGGCTTGTGCGCAAGACGAAGAGGGTAGCGGCGACGGCAGCTCACAGCGCGACAGCAAGGTGTGGATAGAAGCCTACACAGGCGACGACGATTCGGTCGTTATTGACGTCTGCGACGATGCCGCCCTCATTGCTCCCGACGTGGCTCAACAAGTCTTTGTGCCGTTCTTCACAACAAAACAAGGAGGCAGCGGCATCGGTCTGCCTCTCTCTCGACAGATCATGCGCGTGAGTGGGGGAACGCTCGAACTGGTGCAAGATGCGGAGGCCCGTAAGACGGTGTTTAGGATGAAAATTTAGAAAAAAGGTGTTTTCTTTCGTTCAATCGGATTTTTACTGTACCTTTGCATCCACACTAATTAAGGTGGGCTAAAAAATAGCCAACATAACATTAATAAAAATGAAAGGTTACTTTTAAAAACCTATCTTTAAGAGAATAATTGATGAAGACATCAGAGTTTTTCGGAAAGCTGAAGAGCACGTATTTCTGGGGCAACATCCTCGCCATGATAATAGTGGTGGCGGGTGTGTGTTGGGGTACGAGCTTCGCCATCGACATCTACACCCATCATGGCGAGTCGGTGGCCATTCCAAATATCAAGCAAAAGTCGTTTGCCGACGCCGAGCACATTCTTGCCGACACCGGTCTGTCTATTGTGGTCAGCGACACGGGCTATGTGAAATCGTTGCCGCCCGACTGCATCTTGGAGCAGTCGCCGGCGGCTGGCTCGCATGTGAAGACGGGACATGTTATCTATGTCATCGTCAACGCATCGCGCTCACCCGAAATATCCTTACCCGACATCATAGACAACAGTTCGCTGCGCGAGGCAATGGCAAAGCTTACGGCCATGGGCTTCAAGCTCACGCAACCTCAGTTTGTGCCGGGCGAGAAAGACTGGGTCGTGGGTGTTGTGGCCGGCACACGCCAGCTGCAAGCTGGCGACAAGGTGACCGTGGACACGCCCATCACCATTCAGGTGGGTAACGGACAGCTCAGCGCCGACGACAGCATCAACTTCATCGACAACACCATCGAAAGCGAAGACTTCATTGATGAAGGTGGCGATGTGGACGAATTCCACGAGGTCAGAGGTGAGGGCGAGCATGAGAAGATCGTGGAATGATAAAACAAGCAAAAGAGAGAAGAAAAAGGAAACATGACACATTATACAAACGACATAGAAGAGATTGACGACCTGCTCGGTGAAGGCCAGCTTGGTGGAGGCTTGCAAGGTGGTGAAGGACCGCTTGTAACAAGCCCGCTCGGCGAAGACGACCAGCTCGGTGAGGACGAAGACCAGCAGCTTTACGAGCATTTCCGCTTCGAGGCAGACCCCGGTCAGCAGCCCATGCGCGTGGACAAGTTCATGTGTGAGAAGCTGCAACACTCGTCGCGTAACCGCATACAGAAGGCTGCCGATGCCGGATTCATACACGTCAACGACAAGCCGGTGAAGAGCAACTATAAGGTGCGACCCGGCGATGTGGTGACGCTGATGCTTGACCGTCCGCGCCATGAGTCGAAGATTGAGGCAGAAGACATTCCCCTCAACGTGGTCTATGAAGACGCGGAGCTGATGGTGGTGAACAAACCCGCAGGACTGGTGGTTCATCCCGGCGCAGGCAACTTTCACGGCACGCTCGTCAACGCTGTGGCGTGGCATCTGAGAGATCTGAAGAGCTATGACCCTAACGACCCGGAGGTGGGACTCGTTCACCGCATAGACAAAGACACCAGCGGTCTGCTCGTCGTGGCAAAGACCCCGCAGGCGAAGACCAGCCTCGGATTGCAGTTCTTCAACAAGACCACACACCGTAGCTACAACGCGCTGGTGTGGGGCAACTTCACCGAGGACGAGGGACGCATTGAAGGCAACATCGCACGCGACCCGAAAGACCGCCTGCGCATGACGGTCATGTCGCCCGACTCGGGCATAGGCAAGCCTGCTGTCACCCATTGGCGCGTGATAGAACGTTACGGCTATGTGACGCTCATTGAGTGTATTCTCGAGACAGGCCGCACACACCAGATCCGTGCGCACATGAAGCATATCGGTCATCCGCTCTTCGGCGATGAGCGCTATGGCGGCTGCGAGGTGTTGCGCGGCAACCGCTCCACAACCTACAAGGCGTTCATACAAAACTGCTTCAAGCTCTGCAACCGACAGGCGCTACACGCCCGCACGCTCGGCTTCATACACCCCACGACCAAGCAGCAGATGGACTTCACGTCTGACCTACCTGCTGACCTTGAGGCGCTCATAGAGAAATGGCGTGCCTATGTCAAGGGAACAACCAACGACACGTTTGCCTAAGGTGCGCTTCTTTGCAACACACCGGCTTAAATTAGATTATTGAACATAAAGAAAGTATTCAAATAAAAAAATGGAAACGCTAAAAAGAAACATTGCCATCGTCTGTGGTGGCGACTCGTCAGAGCACGATGTGTCCATGCGCTCGGCACAGGGACTCTACTCTTTCTTCGACAAAGAACGCTACAATATATATGTGGTGGACGTGAAAGGACAAGACTGGCACGTCGACCTGCAGAACGGCGACACGGCCAAAATTGACAAGAACGACTTCTCGTTCAAGATGGACGGCAAGACCGTGACCTTCGATTATGCTTACATCACCATCCACGGCACACCGGGAGAGAACGGTCTGATGCAGGGCTATTTCGAGCTGCTGCACATCCCTTACAGCACCAGTGGCGTGCTCGTCGAGGCTATGACCTTCGACAAGTATGTGCTCAACAACTATCTTCGCGGCTTCGGCGTGAACGTGGCAGAGAGTGTGCTCCTGCGTCGCGGCGAGGAAGAGAAATATAGCGACGAGGAGATAGAGAAGCGCATCGGCATGCCTTGCTTCGTGAAGCCGGCAGCCGACGGCAGCAGCTTCGGCGTGTCGAAAGTGAAGAACGCCGACCAGCTCGCTCCCGCCCTGCGCGTGGCGTTCATGGAGAGCGACGAGGTGATGGTGGAGAGCTTCATGAAAGGCACGGAGATAAGCATCGGTTGCTACAAGACCAGAGACAAGGCGGTGGTGTTCCCCGCCACAGAGGTGGTGACCAGCAACGAGTTTTTCGACTACGATGCCAAGTATAACGGCCAGGTGCAGGAGATCACTCCCGCCCGTCTCTCACCCGAGACCACAAAGCGTGTGGAGGAGGAGACAAGCCGCATCTATGACATCTTGCATTGCAACGGCATCATCCGTATCGACTACATCATTTCCAAGGATGCCGACGGCAACGACAAGATCAACATGCTTGAGATCAACACCACACCCGGCATGACAGCTACCAGCTTCATTCCGCAGCAGGTGCGTGCCGCAGGTCTTGACATCAAGGACGTGCTCACCGACATCGTGGAGAACCAGTTCTGACTTTTATAAAAGACATTGAGCTATGGATAAAGAATTATTGAAGCCCTTCGACGCCATCAGACCCTTCGAGCCCGAAGAGCTGCCCGAGGTGTTTGAGCGTCTGCTCGGCAATGCACAGTTTGCACAGGTCGTGGCTTATGTGTTTAAGGACATGCCTTACGACATGCTGGCACAGAAGATGCGGGCATGCAAGACCAACCTTGACTTTCAGGTCGCGTTCTGCTATCCTTTCATAAAAGGGTTGTTGCAGAAGGCCAGTCTCGGCTGCGACATAAATGTCGATGCCATAGACATGGAGAAACGTTACACCTTTGTCAGCAACCACCGCGACATTGTGCTCGACTCGGCTTTGCTTGACGTGATGCTCATTGAAGCAGGCTGCAAGACCACATGTGAGATCGCTATCGGCGACAACCTGCTCTCGCTGCCGTGGGTCAAGGACCTTGTGCGTATAAACAAGTCGTTCATCGTGGAGCGCAGCGTGTCGCTGCGACAGATGCTGCTGTCAAGTAAGCGACTGTCTGAGTATATGCACCTCGTCATAGCTCAGAAGCACGACAACGTGTGGATAGCACAGCGCGAGGGACGTGCCAAGGACTCTAACGACCGCACGCAAGAGTCGATCATCAAGATGATGGTCATGGGCGGCGAGGGCTCGCTCGTGGAGCGCCTGAAGGGTCTGCACATCGTGCCGCTGGCCATCAGCTACGAGTATGACCCTTGCGACTTTCTCAAGGCGCAGGAGTTTCAGCTCAAGCGCGACATCGCCGACTGGAAGAAAGGTCCTATGGACGATGTCGTGAGCATGCAGACGGGCATCATGGGCTACAAGGGACATATCCACTATGAGGCAGCGCCCTGCATCGACGCATGGCTCGACACGCTTGACCCCGACATGCCGAAGGCCGACTTCTTCAAGGCTGTGGCCACACACATCGACGAAGAGGTGTTCCGCCGCTACCGTCTTTATCCGTCCAACTATGTGGCGCTTGATGAGCTTGAAGGCACCACGGCTCATGCCGACCATTACACGGCTGAGCAGAAGGCACAGTTTGATGGCTACATTGCTCAGCAGATGGCCAAGATCCAGTTGCCCGACAAGGACGAGGCGTTCCTGCGTGAGCGCTTGCTCACAATGTATGCCAACCCGGCACGCAACCAGGAACAGCTTCTCAAGAACTAAGATAAACAGAAAAATTATATGTCAAACAAAGCTTTCTCATGCGCCGCTGCAAAGGTTGTGGCCTCTGCTGCCGTGGTGGCTGCCGCCTTGCTCGCGTCGTGCACCACGGAGCAATATGACTCGGGTGACGGTAAGTTGTCTTACCTGCGCTCCGATTTTGTTGAGGCGTGCACCGACGCGCAGTCGCGCATGAGCAGCTTTACCACCGACGAGCAGCTGTCGTTGCAGGTGGAGGGTACGCCGAAGGTGTCGTGGATGACAACGCCCGATTCTACCTATCGCGCATTGGTCTATTATGCAGCCCCAAGCTCATCATCAGCTTTAGGCTCATCTTCAGCTTTAGGCTCGTCTTCAGCTTTAGGCCCATCATCTGCCTCAGGCTCATCATCAGCGTCAGGCCCTTCAAGCTCCTCATCTTCCTCTGCATCTTTTACAGAGCGTTCAGCACAAAACCTCGCATCAGCGCCTGTCAAGGTGTTTATCGTGAACAACGTGCTGTGCCCCAAGATAAAGAGGCTGCAAACCTCAGCTCCTCCTAAGACCGACCCGGTAAGCTTTGTTGCCCTTTGGCTGTCGGCAAACCGTAAATATGTGAACATCACGTTTGACGTGAAGACAGGAAGTAGCGGCAGCGATGCCGACGGACAGAGCATAGGAGCTGTGCTTACCGACATGACGCGCAACGCTGACGGCACGCTGACAGCACACATAACGTTCTGTCACGACCAGGGCAACGTGCCTCAATATTACTCTTCGCGTCAGTATGCCTCGCTTGCCGTGGCACAGATGCAAGATGCCGATTCGGCATCGGTAGTGATAAATTCGTACAAAGGCAAGGTCGTGAAGACCATTAGCTTAAAATAATAAAAAAGACGAAGGCCATGCAATGATATCTGTTGCGTGTGCCTTTTTTTTGTAAAATTCCTAAAAAACCAATTTCATTCGTAACATGTATAAACACTTGTTTTCTCTCTTATGTGTTGTCGCCGTAGGGGCTACAGCATCTTTTGCTCAACGTGCCGACAACTATGTGCCGACAAACGACCGTAACGTAAAACTTACAGAAACGAATCTGCCAATCGCTTTTATTAATGTCAAGGGCAAGACCATTCAACGAAATGAACGCATAACGGCACGAATGAAGATTATCGACAACAAGGATGGCAAAAACTATGGCGACACCATTGCCCATCCAAACCAGAAAGCCGACTATGACGGTTACATCAGCCTCAAGTATCGCGGCAACTCTTCGTTCAACAGTTCAGACAAGAAACCCTACGGCTTCAAGACCCTCTCGCAGACGCTTGAAGAGGGTGGCAAGAAGCAGAAGGTGAAGCTCTTAGGCATGGGCAAGGATAACGACTGGGCGTTTCTCGCTCCGTTCTCGGACAAGTCGATGATCCGTGACGTGCTCACCTTTGAGCTTGGACGTCCTTATTTTGGCTATACGCCCCATTCGCGCTTCGTGGAGATTGTTCTCGACGGCACCTATTATGGCGTGTATATCCTGACAGAGCGCCCGGGCAAAGGCAAGAGTCGTCTGAACCTCAACGACCCAGGCTCCGATAACGGCGACCTCACAGGCGATTATCATGTGGAGATCGACCGCGACGACGAGACGATCGTTTACACCTCGCCTTACCGTCCGTTAGGTGGGGACGGACAGCCCAACTACAGCAAGAAGATCACATACCAGTATGATGATCCCGATGGCGACGACTTGTTGGAGATGCCTGTTGCTAACCGCGAAGCAATAGACAAGGCGATCAACGACATGGAGAAATCGTTCACGCTCGACAATTATACTGACCCAGCCGTGGGCTACCGCAAGTATATAAACACCACATCGTTCATCGACTATCTTCTCAGCACCGAGTTCTCGTTCAACATCGACGGCTATCGTCTGAGCACCCACCTTTACAAATATAGCGACACGCGTGCCGCTAACGAGGGGCTCGACAACCGTTGGCAAGCAACGCTCTGGGACTTTAACATCGCTTACGGCAACGCCAACTACAATTATGGCGAGCGCACGGATCTCTGGCAGTACGACTTCAACAGCCGAAGTGACGATGACCAGCAAGTGCCGTTCTGGTGGAAGAAACTGCTCGATGACCCTTCCTTCGTGAAGGAGATGCAGGCGCGTTGGAAGGAATATCGTCTGGGCGCTTACTCTGATGCCAACATTGAGGCAACGATAAACCGTCTCACGGGCGAGCTGACAAGCGGCGGTGCCATCGACCGCAACGAGCAGGCATGGAAGATGTTTGGGCGTGCGGTGTGGCCAAACTATTATGTGGGCAATAGCTATGCCGACGAGATCAACTATCTCAAGCAGTGGATAAGCAAGCGTCTGGCTTTTCTCGACTCAAAGCTCCTTGTGCGCGAGGCCGATGCTTCGACAGAACCTCTCACCCTCTCTGCCGATGCCTGCAACGCCGATGTCGTGGTTGAGGCCACGCCTTCAAAGAGCCACATCACCTCGCCCATCGACTCATGGCGCACGTTCTACAGCCAAGATGTGCGCTCAACAGGTGGTCTGCCTGCCGATGGCAAGCTTGTGTCGGCAAGCAAGGTGGCTTATCAGCTTGGCGATTATGCCAAGAACAACGTTGTGGCGATGACCTCAAACGATCAACATCGCATCAACTTTGCGCAACCCGTAGCCGCCAACACCGTTTATCTGTTGGCCACAAGTACGGCTGGTGTCAGCACGCTCGGCGTGGTTCTCAACTATGAGGACGGCACCTCGTCAGAAGAAAGCATCGTTTCTGTGCGCGACTGGTCTGTGCCTGACCTGCAAGGCGATGAGGCTTACACCGGCCTCGGTTTCATCTCTATAGAGAATGAAGAGCTGAGCGACCGCTTCCGTTATTGCCTGTTTGAGAACGCCATCGCCGCCAACCCCATAAAGAAACTTGCAGGCTTGACCCTCACACGCAAGTCGGGTGGCAACGCTTACGTCTTTGCCGTGTCGCGTGGTGTGCCTCAAGGCACAACAGGCGTGGCCAATGTCTCTGACAACCAGCCACGAACCGTCACGGCCTATTTCACCACAGACGGCATAAAGACCGCCACCCCCGTGAAAGGTCTCAACATCGTGCGCTATTCTGACGGATCTTCAAAGAAGATTGTCGTGAAATGATGCAGCTAAAACGATGTTGCAGCTAAAACGATGTTGCAGCTAAAACAATGATGCAGCTAAAACAATGCAGCTAAAACAATGATGCTGCGCACATCCGGTATTTGGCTTATAAAGAAAGCGTTGCAAAGTTATCAACAGCTATTGGTCTTCTGCTGATAACCTTGCAACGCTTTCTTTCTTTTTCTTTTTTCTTTCTTATCTCATATTTTTTTTTCCCGTCTGTTATAAACTTCCGGTTTGTCTTTAATATTCTTTTTCTTCTTCTTTTTTTATAACGTTTAAATATCTAAACGCCTCATCCCTTCATCAGTCTGTTCTCCACAAGCTGTTTCTCTGCGTTTTGTTTCACCTGAAGCAGGGCGTTGGCCATCTGTGTCCAGTCGCTTTGAGCGGCTGTGTCGATGAAAGAATCGTAGACGGCGAACATAAGCTGTATGAGAGATGTGTCGCGAGTGTTGAGGATGTGTTTAAGCGTTAACTTCTCAAACTGCGCCAAGGTCTCGTCGGCGGCGTTGATGTCGCGTTTCAACAGATACACTTTCATCTTCGTGCTGAGCAATCCGATATAGTTTTTTGCCACCTTTGGCGAGTCGGGCACGATGTCAAGAGCCTTCTTTAGCAGGCCCTCGGCTTCGTTGACGATCGCTATAATGTTGTCGGCATCGCTGCCCTTTGCCATAAGATAATCGGCAATGCGACATTTTATGATGGCGAGGTCGCGCATGCATTTCTCATCCTCAGGATTCTTGATGAGGTTGTCCTCATACACCTTCTGTGCTTTGTTGAGCCACACCCATGCCTCGTCAAACTGTTTGAGCATCATCAAGGCATGACCCTTGCTCTCGCATATCGCAGCTACAAGGCCCAGATCAGTGTCGGGGTCGTCCATGCGGTCGGTCACCAACGCAAGGGTTTCTTCTGCCTTCATGCAGAGCAGGTCGTAGAGATGCTCCGCGTTGAGGATGTTGATAATGTTATATGAGCTTAGGAGCATGTCGTTAAGAATGGTGCTGTGCTTCTCTTGCTTGAACAGCTCCACGAACATCTCGTTAGCCTTCTCGAAGCACAGAACAGCCTCTTTGAAGTTGCCCACCACGGTGTAGAAGCGTCGTCCCGTCTCGTCCACGGCGGCAGCATAACGTCGGGCTGTCTCAAAGTCGTCTGGGTTCAGTCGCCAAGCCTCGCATGTGGCATACTCATGCTGCTTGTTGTAGAACATCATGCCTTTTATGTCGTGCTTCTGCTCGCAGATGTAAGCCATGCAATTGTAGATGAGCGAGAAGCCTTCGACCACGAGCGTGCCCGACAGGTTGAGGCTCTTCATCAAATTCATGTTGCTGAACGCGCGTTGTGTTCCCTTCTCCTGCTCATCGTTTGAGCCGACGTTCTTAATGTCTCTAAACGCAAACTCGGTCATGCTGCTCATCATGTAGAACGCCACCTGCAGACGCAGCGTCTGCTCCACCGTCGGGTGTTCATAGTGGTCCATGTAGATGCCATATTCAGAGTTGAACACATGCGCGGCAAAGTTTGACAGCATAGAAGCGGGCAATCCTTCTATTTTTATCATCACCGAGATAAACATCCACAAGAAGTTGGCAATAGCTTTCTTCTTGTCCTGGTCTTTAGTCTTGAAGAACGCGTCGATCACCTTGTTGGCATAAGCCACCATGTCGTTGAGCTTCGCTTTCACCTCTGCCGTCTCCCGTGTGCTTCCGTCGTTTGGTTGCAGCTCCATGCAGAACATCAGCAGGTTGGCTCTAACGCCGATGGCGTCTGTGCGATTGTCATCGAACAGCGACGGACAGCGGCTGAGGGTAGCGGCACATTGTGCCTGGTCGGCGTTGAGGAACAGCAGCTTCTCTGCCATGTCCACCACAAGCGCCTCGTTGTTATAGTCGTCCTCCTCCAGTTGCTCCGTGAAAGGCTGGCAGGCATCCATAAACAGCAGGTTGTCGGGTGCCGCCTCTTGTATTGTTGCTGCGAGACGTTGGGCTTCAGCCGTCAGCGTGTCGGCAACAAATCTGTCAGCATACTTCATCATGCCCGCCATCTTCATCATGGGCGCTGTCTTGAAATAGGCACGATACATCCACGGCTGTTCGTTCAGCTCATTGGCAACGAGCAGATTGGTGGGTAGGTTCTCGTCCTCCTGCTGCGTCATGGCACGATAGAACTGTGCCATCTCGCGCTCTGGTTCCAGGAACTCAAGGCGCTGGCAGTCGGTCGCCAGGCGTTGCAGGAAGTTCAGGCCGTGATCAGCCCACGCCACGATGATGTCAGCGCTTGTGGCGTTTTCCTCCTTATGTCCGTCGACCACGTTGTCTCTCCACACGCATGTCGCCACATATATGGCCCATGCGAACACCTCCATGTATCTGTCGTCTTCAATGTGTGGCATGTAGGCGTTAATAAGATGGTTGGCCCATTGCTCAGCGTTCTTCTTGTCTCCGGTCTTGTACAGACACACGGCAAAGAACGCCGTCAGGCAGCCTTCAACGAGATGCCGTTCGTCAGCCTGTGCTTGCTGGTCATTGCCGTCTTGCGCTTGCTGGTCATTGCCGTCTTGCGGCTGTTGGCCGCCGTTCTTCCATGTCTCCTCGTTCTCTCTGTATATCTTTATTACAGCAGAGCCAATGCTTGCAGCCGCTGATGTGTTGCCGCTGTTGGCCAATTGCTTCATTACGTCAAGCAAGAGCCATGCCGTCTGGATGGGTCGTCGGGCGGTTGCTTTCGTTACCCATTGCTCCAAAAACTTTGGTCTTCTCACAGCCACGTCGGCTAGGGCATAGACCACGGAACGTCTGAACATGTGTCCACGGCTCATCACCACAATGTCGAGCAGCTCGGTGCTTTGCGTCTTGAGGGCAATGTAAGGCAGTTCGCGGTTTGCCACGAGGTCCAGCGAGTTGTTGGCGACAATGTGGTGCATATAGTCGGCGAGCGCCACAAGGTAAGGGCCTAAGTTGTCGCCAGCCTGTATGCACAGTTCGCTGCGGAAGTTGGGATAGGAGAAATCTATTATTCCGTTCTCTTCGTGAACGTTGAGTAGCGGTCCGAGGTATCGTCTCGTCTCAGCCCATTTCAGCGCGTCCCACTTCTGTCCGAGCAGGTTGTGCAGGTCGCTCTCACGCAGGCCAAACTCGCTCACGGCGAGCAGTCGCAACACGTTTATGCAGAAATCAAGGTCAACGAACAGGTCGGCTCCTGCCACGATCGACATGAAGAGCGTCTCGGGGTATCCGTTTGCTTGTTCAATGATCTCGATCAGCGAGTTTTGTATCTTCATCTCATCGTCAGCCTCGGTGCGTTGGCGTTGTGCGTCAAAGTAGGAGGCGTTAAGCAGCGTGAGATGTCGGGCCATCATTACCGACCACAGCGGAATGGCACTTGGCTTGATCTTTCCTTCGGTCTTCTCGAGCAAAGCCTTCATGACGGCAGGTTGCAGATGCTTGCCCACCTTGGCCAGACGTTTGTCAACGAGCTGCTGCACCTCTTCTTCGTTGAGAGCTGTGATCTGTATCTTGTCGCAGATGTCAATGCCTTCCGTCTGGCTGATCTCCGATGTGCATATCACCACCGCATCGTCAGGCACCCAACTGTTGTTGAGCAGCGTGTTGCAGTTGTCGAGCAGACACACCTCGTCCACCATCAGCACCTTCTTCTTGCTGTTCGTCTCAAATGCCTTTGCGAGCAGATGGGCGAGCAGTCCGAAATCTTCGTCTGTCTCAATGCCGCACCGGTGGTCCGATTCGGTGCGTTGGTCTGCCAACCAACACTTCAGCGGCATCTCAGGCCGGCAGTTGGTGTTGCGGCGGTCGGCAAAGTAGATGTAAGGCTCGTAACCTTCTTTCTGTTCAAGCTCTTCATATAGCTTGCAAAGCAAGGCGGTCTTTCCGAAGCCATACATGCCAGTCATCAGCAGCACCTTGCCTTTGTTGTTTTCGTCGTCTATATAGTTGGTCAGCCATTGCAGCCAGCCCTCGCGTCCGCAGAACAGCTGGTTGCTCCGTGTTATCTGCTCTTGAGCTTTGTCGTAGATAGCCTCGTAAGCGTTGTCGGGGTTTGCCGTGGCGTCCTCACACTCGTAGAGCATTATTTCCTGTACGAGCGCCGTGGTCAGAAACTCCACCAGCGTGTCGAGCTGTGTGAGGTGCTGTCCGTTCCATCGGCAGCCATACTGGCAGATGTTGCGGTCGAGCGAGTGGGCGTGCATGGTGCTTGTGATTTTTTCCTTCAGGAGCTTCAGACGTCGTGTCGCCTCGTCACCCTGTTCGCAGTAGAGCGCGCGGTGTGCGTTGTCCATGTCCTTATAAGCCTCTGGCGAGCGGAAGCAGAAGAAGCTGCGGTGCAGGTTGTCGGTGTCCATGAGCGAACCGAAGAGTATCTCCAGCTCCGTCACGCTTCGTGCCTGTGCCGTGTCGCTGTTTATAAACTGCATCTCGTCGTTGGTCATGCCGCCCACAATGGCGTCCCAACTCTCTTGAGACGGCACCCATCCGTATCTGTCGCCGAGCAGACCGATGAAGAACGGTCGTGAGCTCTGTATGCCGTCAATACACTCGCGCAGCACATGGTTCTCACGTTCTGCTTCGTCCACGTCGCTTGTGCTCACGCCCCAACGCAGGTCAATGAAGTCGACATGAATGTTATGTGGTGCCAACTGTTGCGCTACCGCTGGATAGACGCGGTTCATTATTGCATCGCGTTCGGCATCCATGTCTCTGAACGTGCTGCTGAGAAAAATCTTGATGTTCTTGCCAGTGTGTCGTGTAGTCATAATTTGAAGTTTTGTTATCTGTGGGTAGATTGTTTCTTAAATGTGAGATGCGTGTTTTTGAATGCCAGACCTTTAAGTCTCAGATTTTTTTACAGAGATTTTTTAAAAGCTTTTTGTCTTTAAAAAATCCGCTTACATCTCATATCCTTGCAAAGTTAAACATTTTATTTACGACAACCAATAGTTTCCCAATAATAAATTTTCTTTTCACCGTCTATTGGCGGTTGATTTAATGCTGCTTTATTCTTAATTTTGAACAATCAAACGATTATAAAAAATGACAAAAGCTGTCTCTTATACACATCTGACGCTGCCGACGAAGAGGATA
>ERZ1026854.1188-NODE-1188-length-17006-cov-5.043065_pt1 | contig 17006 bp, 17 predicted proteins | sample MGYA00380157_ERZ1026854 | MGnify/ENA primary metagenome ERZ1026854 (study PRJEB33269, sample SAMEA4719793) | human gut metagenome | biome: human-associated habitat; feature: organic feature; material: feces | place: Cameroon | collected 2013-10 ...
CTGCGCGCCGTCCTCCGTCGTCTCCTCCGGAAACTCCTCCGGCATTGCGCCCTTGAGCGCGGCAATTGCAACCTCTATCATTGAGTCGTCAGGCTCTTTTGTCGTTATTCTCTGCATCCAGAGTCCCGGCGCGGAAAGAATTTTAACAAGGACGTTGTCGTGCTTGCCCGCATACATAAGGAACTCATAGCCGATACCGCACGTCAGCGGCAGAAGAAGCAACTTTATTCCGACTCTTATAAGCGAGCTCAGTATTTTTGAATCGACGTTTGCCCAATCCCATGGAATAAGTATGCCTATAAGCACGCCGATGATTATCATAACGAACATAAAGCTCGTTCCGCATCTGGGGTGAAAACGTCTCTGCGTTCTGACGTTTTCAACGGTCAGCGGCAGACCGTGCTCATAACAGAAAATCGATTTATGCTCCGACCCGTGATACATAAACGTGCGTTTTATATCCGGCATAAGCGAGACAAGGAGCAGATAACATATGAAAATGATTATTTTCATCACGCCTTCGATTATGCTTTTCAGCCAACCGTCAAGCGGCGCACCCGCGAGATATTCGATTCCCTTTGTCGCATAGGTCGGGAGCAGGAAAAACAGCCCGACGGAGAGCGCAAGCGCAAGGATTATCGAAATCGGCATAATCACAACCATTATGGACTTACCGAACTTCTCCCTCAGCCATTTTTCAAATTTTGTCTCTTCCTCCTCCGTACCGAGCATCTCTCCGGATTTTGAAAGAGTCGAAAACGACAGTTTCATCATTTCAACGAAGTTTATCGCCCCGCGAAGGATAGGTATATCGAGAAATTTATGCTTTTTTCTGACGGAGACAAACGAGTCCGTGCGTTTGCCGATTGACCCGTCCGGCTTGCGGACGGCAATGCAGACTCTTTCCCCGCTTTTCATCATAACGCCTTCAAGCACCGCCTGACCGCCGACTTTGTTTCTCCGGCAGGCGAGCGCGTCCGGCTCTTTTGTTTTTTTGCTCATCTGTTTGCCTTTCATAATACGTTTAATATATAGAGTTTATCACACTCGCGCACAAAAATAAATAACAAATTGTAAAATAATTAAAAAACCGCCCGAAAGGACGGTTTTCATAAATTCGTTTTTATTACTTCGTGCAGAAAAGGAATGTCACAAGAACGAGAACAACGAAAACGATTGAAACGATCGTTGTGAGCTTGGAGAGCTTCTTTTCTTTGGAAGAACCCTTGTTTTTCCCGAAATATGTTTCGGAAGAGCTGTTACCGCCGCCGATCGCGCCGGAAAGTCCCTTAGACTTATTCTGGAAAAGAACGACTACCGTGAGGAATATCGCGCAGACGATAAGCACCGCGCCAAGAATGTACTGAACTACTGTCATTATAAAAAATCTCCCGTTCCGGCGGCAATTATCACGCCTCCGCACCATCCGCCGAGTTTAGTATTTCGGTGCGAAAACACATATTTTCAAAAGTACCGCACAACAGCGGTGTAAGTATATTATCACATCCGAAAAGAAAAATCAAGAGTTTTTTTGGATTTTTCGCAACTAATTAAATATTTTGATTGACAAATCGTTTTTATGATGATATAATATCTACTCGGAAAAGAGCGCAACATATATTATTGCGTTTTTTCTCCTTACCGGACGCAAATCTTTTTCATGCTCCGGTCTTATGTCCAGAAGGAGGTGCAATCACAATGGAAAAAATTCTCTCGTCCTATGAAACGATGTTCATCGTTGACTGCTCCGAAAGCGAGGAGGCAACCGCAGCTGTTGTTGCAAAGTTCAAATCGCTTATCGAAGCTAACGGCACGATCGAAAAGATCGAAGAATGGGGTAAACGCAAGCTCGCATATCCTATCAACGATATGACAGAGGGTTATTACGTCCTTGTTAACTACACGGCAGGTCCGGAATTTTCCGAAGAGCTCAGCCGCGTGTTCAACATCACGGAAGGCGTAATGCGTTATCTCACAATCAAACTTTAATCGGAGGTTAATATGGCAAGTCTTAACAAGGTTGTCCTTATCGGTCACCTTACAGCCGACCCGGAGCTCAAACAGACTCCCACAGGCGTAAGCGTAACTTCGTTTTCCATCGGCGTAACAAGAAGATTTCAGCGTCAGGGCGAACAGTCCCAGAGCGATTTTATCAACATAGTTGCATGGAGATCGACTGCGGAGTTCATAGCCAAATATTTCAGAAAAGGCAACGCCATATGCATCTGCGGTTCGCTCCAGTCAAGAAGCTATACGGCGCAGGACGGCACAAAGCGTTATGTGACCGAAGTCGTTGCCGACGAAGCAAGCTTCGTTGAAAGAAAGAGCGATTCCGCCCCCAAAGCCGATGATTATCAGGCTCCCGCATTTTCCGCGGGAAAAAACGACGCCGCAAAATTTGAAGAAGTTGCCGGCGACGAAGACCTGCCGTTCTGACAGGGTCAACACATTCTATAAGGAGGTTTTATAGGTCATGGATAGAGAAGTTCAGAAGTCTTCCCGCCCTGCCGCTCACCAGAGAAGAAAGAAAGTCTGCATTTTCTGTGAAGAGCATGCGGAAAGCATTGATTACAAGGACACAGCCAAGCTCAGAAAGTTCATTTCCGAGCGTTCCAAAATTCTGCCCCGCAGAGTTACGGGAACATGCGCTAAGCACCAGAGAGAGCTCACAATCGCTATAAAGAGAGCTCGTCACATGGCGCTCATTCCTTTCGTAACAGACTGATCGGATGTCAAAACAAAATCGCCCCATCGGGGCGATTTTTTGTTGCTTGCGTATATTCCGATTGACTTTCCGGAAACGATACGATACAATCAATGTGACAATTATATTCGGAGGGAAAGACAATGATGATAATCACACCGCCAAATTTTATCGTTGACGCCAACGTTTACGACAAAATAGACATCTATGCTCAAATAATGAACAAAGTGCAAACGGTAAATGTATCCGTCGACCAAAATTTCAAAGATACGTTTTGCCAATACTATGGGCTCAACGGTTTCACAGACTTGAGTTTTCAAAATGACTTCTTCGACTATATGGAAAAAATCAAAAGAAATGATCCGTTGCCGTCTTACAGGGATGTGATGGAACAACTTTGGAAGCAGACAGGGCGCGTCGATTATTCTTTTTCAAGCAAGCTGTTGCACACGTTGAATCCCGATTCGCCGATCCTCGACAGGCACGTTCTACGTCTTCTCGGCTTCGAGAGAAAAGACAGCGGAAAACCACAGAGCAGGATAAACTATTACTCGGATGTCTACGAGACGGTAGAAGCCGAGTACGATCAGATCGCTAACGCCTTGAAAAATGGGCGCACGCGCAAAATATGCAATGCTCTGCGTGCCCTTGACAGCAAATATCCGCAATGGAGTGGTCTTTCAACCGCAAGAAAGATCGATTGTCTGTTGTTCCGTCTCAGAAACTGCCGCGGCATATCAATGCTGACGCTCTGAAACTTGCCTGAGTTATCATATACAAATACAAAAAATCTTCCGGAAAGCACGGAAGATTTTTTTATATCAAAATTCAAGTCCGGATTTTGCTTTCTTTGCGTCCGAGAGGAATTTTCTTATCGTGGCGGAGGGAATGGCATAATTCATTGCCATGGCGTCTTCTCTTCCTCCCGTCACAACCCCGATGAAGTCTCCCGATGAATTGAACACCGGCCCGCCCGAATAACCCATTGTCACGGGAGCGGAGATCATCATAAGACTGCGATGACCGATTTTTCTCTGCGTGTCGCTGATGATTCCGTCAACAACGCTCAGTCCTTCCCCTTTGCCGTTTCCGATGACGCAGATTTTTTCTCCCGTCTTGACTTCGCACCGTGAGAGCACAAGAGGCTTTGCGCCGACGGCATCACTGCAATAAAGCAGTGCAAGATCCATGAGCGGATCACTGTATATCGGTTCTGCTTTGAAAAGCGTTTCCTGCGGACGTCTGCCGGCGATTATCATATCGCAGAAGTTTTTCACGCCGTCTTTCTCCGGCATGCTCTTGCCGATGATATGATAATTCGTCACAACATATCCTCGCGACGAAATAATCACGCCGGTGCCGCAAAGCTCTTCCCCGTCCGTAATCCCGCTTATTTCAAGAACGCTTTCGATTGACGACTTATATATATCCGCCGTCGATTTTATGCGCGGCTTTTCTTCTTTCCATGAAAAAACGGAATCACAACAGTTGCAGCGATATGTCCTTTTTGACAGTTCAATTACGTTTTCCCCGCCGCACACAGGGCATGACAGATGTCCCATTACCCGGCCTCCTTTGCAAGAAGGATTGTCGACCCATCCGGCATCCAGCCTTTTCCGTAGCCTTCCGGAATTTCATCCCCGTAAACATAAAATGTTATCGCGCCGCAACCGGCAAAGGCGTCGGACTCAACGACCACTTTACCCGGAATATAGACATATTTGAGCTTTGTACAGTCCGTAAATGCCACACTGCGGATAAATCTGACGGTAGTCGGAATACGTATTTCTTCGAGCGAACCGCAACAGCGGAAGCCGTCCAGAATCTTAATTCCCTCCGGAAGCTCAACGTAACTGAGATTTGTACAATCTAAAAATACGTTGTCAAAATTGTTGTAATTTCCGCCGAGCACGGCGCGTTTGAGAGATGTACAGTACATAAACACGCAGTTTCCCATCTCCGTAACGGAATCCGGAACGACAACTTCTTCGAGAGAAGAACAATAAGCAAAAGCGGAGTGCATAATCGATTTCACCCCGTCCGGAATGGTTATTTCCTTGAGAAAGGTGCAATAATGAAACGCGCTCTGTCCTATTTCGATAAGCGTTTCCGGCAGACGCACCTTTTCGAGAGAAACGCAACTGAAAAACGCTCCTTCGTCAAGGCGGTACACAACATAACCGTCTATTTCGTCCGGAATATAGACCTCGGCGGCGTCTCCGGTGTATTTTTCTATAATACACCTGCCGCCCGCAATGCGGACTTTCATATCGTTATATTCAAATTCATCGCCTTCTGAATGTTCTTTTGTCGGCTTTGAAGAGGTTGCGGCAGGCTCTGTATGCTTTTCGGTCGTTGTCGCTGACGCCGACGTTGTGACGACAGGCTCGGCTTTTATTGATGTCGATACAGAAGTTTCTTTATCGGTCGATACTCCGGTCGGCACGACAGTCACCTGCGGGGTCGTCTCAGAAGACGACTCAAACGGTGGGTCTGTCCGCTTTTCTCCCGTTCCGATTTTGCTCATCATAAGCGAAATCACCGCCCCCACGGCAAAACAGATAACCGCCCCCGAAACAATTTTCCATACGGGAGAAATGCCGCTCTTCTGCAGTGTGTATGTAACGGGCGTGTCACTGTTTCTTGAAATAATATTGTTTACGTTCACACCCGAAATTCCGAGCCCGAGAGCGGAAAGCTCCCCACCCGCGCAAAGCCCGTCATAAATTGCCCGGCTCACATGCTCCGCGCAAGACTTTATATCCGAAGAATATACCCCGTCGCCCGCCGCATATTTACGGAGAACCTCCTCGCCGACCTTTTTTACTATCGGCAAGGTTGCCGTCCTGAGCTTTTTCGTCCCGTCCTTACCGGAAAAACGGCGACGGAAAACATCATCGTTTTTTATACTCAGCGTATACGTTCCGCTGAGCCCGAGGAACACCTCTTCTTTCGGCGCTCCCTCTTCTTCCCTCATCTGAACGCGTACGTTCCCGAAGCCGAACGAAAACTCCGGCAAAGCGGAAGGGATATTCTGTTTATCACTCATCTTCCGTATCCTTCCCGTGTCTGAATATCAAGTCGCTTATTTCATCGAGCACATTGTCCGAAATATCGTCCTGAGCGATTGCCATGATAACCCTCTGCTTCTTTTCGGCAAAGTCCGTGAGGTTTATCTTGACGGTATCGCTCGAAGCGAACATTGCCGTGCGCAGTTTTTCAAGGTCGATCTGCGAGAGCGGATACGATTTTGAAAGCAGCTTTTCCATATCCGTCGGGATGTTGCGTTTCCCGCTTTCTATCGCGGAAAGATACGAAGGGGAAAAGCCGAGCTTTCTTGCCATTTCCCTTGACGAATCCCCAGAGTTTATTCTGATTATTCTTAAAAGTTTACCGAATTCCGTAAGCATATGAAATTCCTCCGTTGGTTTATACGGCTATAATTATACATCCTTGTTTACAAAAAGTCAATATTCGACACAGGAAAAAAACAATATTTACACGGAGAAAATCCAAAAATATTTTATGCAGGCAAAAAAACGCGCCCGCGGAAAAACCGCGGGCGCATAATTACATTTTTCTGCAAGCGTGGGACTTTGCAAAAGATGTTTTTCGGGATTATATTGCGATTTATTTTATCTTTGAATTCCTGATTTGTCAATGCAACATAGTATACTGTCAATTTTAAGCACAAACTGAGTGAAAAGTTTATAAAGTCCGCCGTTGCGCAGGGCAAAAACAGAAAACCGCCGCAGAAGCGGCGGTTTTCATGTTCTTTCATGTCATTTTGGGACAAAATCACGTATTATTTCGCATTTTCGGCAAAGTTTTTTCGTTTTTTCGCAAAAAATATCGCAAAATCATTGACTTTTATGTTATACTCCTGTATAATACAAACGTACATTTTTTAGTCGCAGGTGCGCATTTTTGATTTCAGTTAGGAGTGAACTTTTCAGTGAAAAAGCTTCCGGATACAGAATTTGACGTAATGAAGGTCGTTTGGGACAATACCCCTCCCGTCACAACGACGATGATAATGGAGCAGCTCGGCACGGAACGCGGATGGCCCGTTCCCGCCCTCATAACAATGCTCACGCGCCTTGCCGAAAAGGGCTTTGTCTATTCCGAAAAGAAGGGCAAAATGCGTTATTATTATCCGCTCATCAAAAAAGCGGATTACATAGAATTCGTCACCAAAGACTTCATGACAAAATATCACGGCGACTCGTTCACCAGCTTCTATTCAACGTATTACGACGTCCGCATGATAAGCGACGAAGCACTCGACGCTTTTGTCGCGTGGGTCAAACGCAGAAGAAGCGAATTCCGTCGCTATCACAGCGACAACTGACGGCTCAGGCGTTATATTTTACGTCCTTTGAAAAGCCGTGAACAAATTCCGAACTGTCGGCGGAGCATATGTCTCCGCCTATTATTTTGCTCCTGTAAACCAGAAGGTTTATATAGACCTCGCCCTCATAGCCTTCGTAATTTGTGACCTTATATGTATACCTTGTCACTTCCTTGCCCTTATAGGGCGCAAGGCTGAGTCCCTGCTCCTTCTGCATTTCGTTATAGCCGGCGTAGACCGTGTCAAACTCGGCGGGGACGGTCACCTGAACCTCTTCAATCGGGTTCTCATCGACCTTCCAGCCAAGGGCGGAAATGAAGGCTATCCTGTCGCTGTTTGAATATACCCCCGAATAATTCGTTCCCTTTGCCGACGCCGAAACGTCATATTTGGGGATGAGCGCGACGAGGGTTATCATTGCGCCGATTGCAAGCACCACGGCGGCTATGAATTTTATCGTCTGCGCGCGCATTGTGTATATGAACATAAAATCTCCTCCTTTGAGTTTCTCACGGAATGTTTATTCCGCGGGAGCTTTTTTTATTACTTCAAATGACGTTATATCGAATATTTTTCCGTCCTTTTCCGCACGGCACGGCAAAAGCGATCCGGCTTCGATATAAACGCTTCCCTCCTCCGAGCGGCATATATAAACGTCCGCTCCGCCGACAGTCGACCTTTCTATTTTCCATACTCCGTCCGGCTCAAAGGCAAACACGGCGGCAACCGCTCCGATTGCAGGCGGCAGAGACGCAAGCTCCGTTTTCATTTTGCAGACGGTGAGCGTCACGCCGTTTTCCGTCGGGACGTACACGGCGTCGCCGATTGAAATTTCCGTTTTTCCTTCCGACCTTGAAAAGGCGTATTCCCTGCCGTCATCCGCGCGGAGCACAGCGGAAAAGTCCGCGCTCTGATATGAAAGCAATCCCATCATGTCCGGAGTCTGCGCGCATGACGCAAAAAAGAGCATGATAACCGCAAGCAAAAGCAAAAAAACGGTTTTCTTCAAAATATCACCCCCCGGTAAAGTTCTGATTATCATTATGCAATAAATCATTATAATATTCTCACTTGAAAAATCCTTTCGCATATGATACAATACGTATTACACCCGAAAAATATCTTTACGGAGGTTTTGTTATGACCCTTGTCATACTCGCAGCAGGAATGGGAAGTCGCTTCGGCGGCATAAAACAGCTCACCCCGCTCACGGAAAACGGAGAATTTGTCATCGACTTTACGGTGTTCGACGCGGTTCGCGCCGGCTTTGACCGCGTGGTATTTATAATAAGAAAAGAACATGAGGAAATTTTTGAAGAAACGATAGGTTCGAGAATACGCGGAAGCGGAATCAAGGTCGAATATGTTTATCAGACGTTCGACCTGCCGCAGGGCTTCACCTTCCCGGAAGGCAGAAAGAAGCCATGGGGCACGGCGCAGGCAATCATGTGTGCGGGCGACGTCGGCGATAATTTCGGCGTTGTCAACGCGGACGATTTTTACGGTTTTGAGACCTTCCGCATACTTGCGGACTTCCTCAGAACAGCAAAGGACGACGAAAAAGCGCATTACTGCTCCGTCGCATATAAACTGAAAAACACTCTCAGCGAAAACGGCACCGTTTCAAGAGGCATATGCAAAACGGAAGGGGGCTACCTCGTTTCGCTCGACGAAAAGACGAAAATTGCGCGCGAAGGCGACGTCGCCGTAAACACCGAGGACGACGGCTCAAAGACCGTTCTCCCTCTCGACTGCACTGTTTCGATGAACTGCTTCGGCTTCACCCCTTCGTTTACGGGCAAACTGGAGGCACAATTTGAGGAATTCCTCCGCAAAAACGAAAGCGACCTTTCAAAATGCGAATTCTATCTTCCCACAGCCGTTCAGACGCTCATCGAAAGCGGCGAATGCGACGTCAGACTTTTTGAAACGCCTTCAAAATGGATGGGCGTTACATATCGCGACGACAGCGAGGCGTTCTCGCGCTTCATAAAGGAGCAGCGCGCCCTCGGAAACTATCCCGCAAGTCTTTGGAAATGATTGTATAAGCAAGTATCGTCCCCCTGCAAAAAGGCTTTGCAGAGGGACGATTTTTGTATGAAACGCAACAAAATATTCTCAAAATATTATCAATTTGACGATTGCATTTATATGCATGACTGTGATATAATTATTCAGACTTTATAAAAGAGTTTTATAATACAGGAGGAAAGCACTATGCTTAAAAAAGCATTATCGGTTATCGTTGCTGTCGCATTCGTGCTCTGCGCGGCGTTTATGACGGTTTCCGCGGCAGACGCCATGGCGGAATACAACTATACCGAAATCAAAAGCGGCTATGAGGGCTACAAGCCCATCCCGCTTCTCGTATTAGTCATCAATTTCGACGCCGACGGCGACGGAAAAGACGCTTACGAAGAAGGCAAAAACACGACGGTAAAAACATCAGACGCATTCAAGGAGCAATGGGCTCATTCGGAGGAATCCTATTGGGCGAACTCTCTGTTCGGCGACGAAGGCAACACAATGAAAAACTATTTCAAGAAAATGTCGAAGGACAACTTCTGGTGGGAGCCTGTCGAGGAAACATACGGCGAGGAAAATAACGGCGTTGTTTACGTAACGCTCGAAATGCAGCACCCCGGTGCAATCAGCGGTCAGCCCGCTTCGATAGGCGCGGCAAGAATTCCCGCTCTCCAGGCGGCAGCGGAATACGTTGATTTTGCAAAATACGATACCGACGGCAACGGCGGTCTCAGCTGGGAAGAGCTCACGGTTGTCTATATCTGCGGCGGACGCAGCACGAAAATCGACTATTCCCCCACAGGCTATAACATCTGGGGTGTGCACAGCTTCCAGAGCCCCGGCACAGACTGGTACGCGTCCATAAACGGAGTGCGCGTTATGGCTCGTCAGGACGAAGCGAAATATTGTGCTGTCGGCGAAATGAGCTATGACGGCAAGCCCATCGGCTTCGGAACAATTGCTCATGAGCTCGGTCACGTTCTCGGCGCAAACGACCTCTACACAAGAGGAACAAACGCCGTATGGTGCGGCGGTCCCGGCGATATCGCGCTTCAGGGCGGCGGATCGGCGCTCGGAAAGCTCAAGGGCGTAAGAGATGGTGAAGCGCCCGCGGCGATCGACCCTTATTATCTCCTCCAGTACGGCTTTGAGAAAGCCGAGGTTGCGCAGGACGGCACCTACACCCTTTATTCACGCGAAAGCGACAAGGGCGAATACAACATAATCAAGATAAGCACGGCAAACCCGAAGGAATATTATCTGATAGAAAACAGATACACAAAGGACGCGTCGAGCTATGACGCCATCCCCGGCGCCGCAAAGGGTATTCAGATATGGCACGTCGACGAATCGATTATGAATTCATTTACGGTTCCGAACTGCTATACAAACGGTTCGCCCCATGCCCCGGGTCTGACGCCGCTTTATCCGAGCGGCGACACAGGCGGCAAAAATTATGACACATGGAGCAGCAAGGAAGGCAAAAATCTCTTTGACAGTCACGGTTTCAAATTCGTAGGCTCCGACACATGGTATACTCTTCTAACCGAAGAGCAGGCGGCGCAGTTCAATCTCAAGATCGAAATGCTCTCCGAGGTCGGAAACGAAATGCGGATAAAGGTCACAGGCACGGTAGCCGTTCCCGTTGACTTCAAGTTCTCATATGACACAACAGTCAATTCAGCGTCCATATCCGGTAAGATAACGGATCTCAACGCCGGCACTCTCAACATGATAACGGCAGTTGTCTCGAAGAAGTCCGACTATTCGAGCCCCGTTGAAACGCTTTATGCAAAGCCCGAGGAAAACGGTTCGTTCTCATTTGATTTCTCCGGACTTGACAGCAAGTCGACCTATTACACAAAAATCACGGCAAAAGGCTCAAACGGCGAATCCGTCCGCGAGCTCAAGCTCTATACAAAGGCTCCGCCCAAGGTCAGAACGGATGACTATTCCGTTTACCTCTACAAGGGCATGACCGCGGCAAACAGACCGTATGAAGTGACAGTCAAGTGCGGAGAAACGCTGAAATACAGCTTCCCCATGGAAAAGAGCCTTGAAAAGTTCGGCGGATGGTATTATGACATCGACTGCACATCTCCATACAACATGGCGACAACAAAGGACGATTGCGAGCCTGTATACCTCTATGCAAGGTGGATTGCAAATGAGGATTCCGTAACTCTCAAGATCGTCAACGCAAAAGCAAAATACGAAGTCTTCGCCATAAAGACCGGCGAATCGTTCACACAGCCCGTGCTTGAAGACAACAACGGAAAGGCTTTCATCGGCTGGTATACAGATCCGCAGTTCACAACGGAATTCGTATTCGATGAGCCCATCTATGACGCAGGCACCGTTACGATTTATGCGAGATGGGAAGGCGATGAGCCCGCTCCTCCCGCAACGACAACACCTGCGGCAACGGAAACAACGTCCGCAACCATCCCCGGCGGCACGACAACAGGCACGGAAACAACAGGCACAGGCTCCTCCGGCGGCTGTAAATCAATAATCGGAGCAGGCGCTTCGTTTGCCGTAATCGGCGTAATCGGCGCGGCACTCGTCATAGGAAAGAAAAAAGAAGAACAGTAAACAATAATTCAGCAAATGCCGTCATTCCCGACGGCATTTGTTTTAGGGGGACAAAATGCAGAAGATATTATCGCTTGTTTTAATCGCTGCAGTGATATGCTCCGTCGCCGCGCTCATATCGTGCGGCTCTTCCGACAAGGAAACAACAACCACGTCGGGCAATAAATCGACAAGCGGCACGTCTGAAGAAATGACTTCTCTTTCAAAGGTCATCCGTGTTTACGTTCCGAAGGTTGAAAAGGAAGAACCGGAGGAAGTCGACCTTTCAAAAATCGACCTTTCAAAGTATACAAAGCTCGATCTCGGCATAACGTATTACGCCTATTATAACTCCACGAGCGCAACGCCCGGAACAATCGTCAGCCGTGCAAACGGATCGAAAGCGGCGAACATAAGCCAGTTTGCAACGACGAAAATCTTCTCGAAAAGTGATATTCCGGAAGGCTCGATAATCGTTATAAAATCGGGTTATCAGTATCGTCCGGACGGCTGGACAGCTCTCGACAAAAAGACCGCCTCGCGTCCCGCAAACGTTCTGACGGAGGCGGTCATAGTTGACGAAAACTGGTGGAGACAGTTCAATTATCGCGCGTTCAACATTGCAAAAATGGGCAATCCGAACCTTTCGGACAGCGAAATGAAAGCCCTCTCCGACGTTCTGACAATCTATATCCCTAAAAACTGACCTACTTTTCTTCGACCGTACTTTTCTTTGAAAAGAAAAGTAGGCAAAAGAAACTTCAATAATTGGTTTGAGCAAACTTTATAAAAAGAAAGCAGAGATGATTTTTCATCTCTGTTTTTTCTTTTGTTACGTATGAAAAGAAAGCAGGCAAAAGAAACTTCAATAATTGGTTTGAGCAAATTTTATAAAAAGAAAGAAAAGGTGATTATTCATCTCTGTTTTTATTGCTTTTTTCTATTGTCAATCTTTTCATTTTGTGATATAATCATATCTGTATAAAAAACTCCGCAAGAGGAGAAAGGATAATAAAATGAAAAATCTTCATCTCATATGCAATGCCCATATAGACCCCGTCTGGCTTTGGGAAATCGAGGAGGGCGTTGCCGAAACGCTTTCGACATATCGCGTTGCCGCAGACTTCTGCGATGATTATGACGGTTTTATTTTCTGTCATAACGAAGCAATGCTCTATGAATGGGTTGAAAAAAACGATCCGATTCTGTTCGGCAGAATCGTCCGCCTTGTAAAGGAAGGCAAATGGCACATAATGAGCGGCTGGTATCTCCAGCCGGACTGCAACATCCCCAGCGGGGAAAGCTTTGTCCGCCAGATACTCGCCGGAAGATATTATTTCCTTGAAAAATTCGGAGTTGAGCCGAGAACGGCTATAAATTTTGATGCCTTCGGTCATTCCCGCGGACTTGTTCAGATAATGAAAAAGTCGGGTTATGACTCATATATTTTCTGTCGACCCGAGCCGGATATGCTCGATCTCCCCTCATCAACCTTCAACTGGGTCGGCTTTGACGGCTCGAAAATCGCATGCTGCCGCGCGTATAACTCATACGAATCGCACAGAGGCGAGGCAGACGAGAAGATCAAGGGCTGGATGGAGCTTAACCGCGGAAAAAAGGTCGGAATGGTGCTTTGGGGCATAGGCGATCACGGCGGCGGTCCTTCCAGAATAGACCTTAAAAAGATAGAAGAGCTGAAAAACAGCGAAAAGGAATTCAACCTCATCCATTCGACTCCCGAAGCGTTCTTTGACGAACTCAAAACATCCGGCGAATCCGTTCCCGATTACAGCGGACTTATGAACCCCCGCTATACAGGCTGCTACACAAGCATGATGCGCACAAAGAAAATTCATCGCACGCTTGAAAACGAGCTTTATATGACGGAAAAAATGTCCGCCCACGCGCTTATGGCGGGCGTTTCGGACTATCCCTCCGAGGAGATCGAAAAGGCGACAAAGGATCTTTTGCTCGTCGAATTTCACGATATTCTCCCGGGCTCTGCAATTGAACCCGTCGGCGAATATGCGCAGGCTGTCGCAGGTCACGGACTGACCGAGCTCCGCCCCGAAAAGATAAAGGCGTTCCTCGCGCTCTGCTCGGACAAGGCAAAGGCAGAGGAAGGAACGATTCCCGTTTTCGTTTACAATCCTCACCCCTACGAGGTCGACGAAACCGTCGAAGTCGAATTCCAGCTTCCCGACCAGAACAAAAATCCCGCCCTTTATTCCGTTCCGCACGTGTATTATATGGGCAGGGAAATTCCGTGTCAGCGCGAGCACGAAATGTCTAATTTCAACGTTGACTGGCGCATAAAAACCGTATTCTTTGCAAAGCTCCCCGCGGGCACAATGAGCCGTTTTGATATAAAAATGGAGCTCTGCGAAAATCCCGAGCCGCCGGTTCAGCCGGAAGGCGACGAGCTTGTCTGGAACAACGGAAAGATGAAGGTTGTAATAAATCTTCATACGGGACTTATCGACAGCTACGAGGCAGACGGCAAGACAGGTCTCGGAAAAGAGTCGCTGAAGCCCCTCGCGATAAAAGATGACGAAAACTCCTGGGCACACAAAGAAAAGTCATTCCGCAACATAAAAGGCGAATTTACTTTGATGGACGAAGAAAAAGCCGCCGAATTTTCGGGTATAATAAACGGAAGCAGACCTCATTCCGTCCGCATAATCGAGGACGGCGCCGTTCGCACGGTTGTCGAAGCGCTCTTCTCCTATCACGATTCGTTCCTTGCAAGAAGATATTATCTGCCGAAAAACTCCTCCGATTTTACAGTAAAGGACAAGGTATATTGGAACGAGAAGATGACGATGCTCAAGCTCTCTCTCAGAACCGTCGACGGCGATACCTTCATCGGTCAGACGGCATACGGCAGCGAAACGCTTCTGACAAACGGTGACGAAATGGTCAGCCAGAAATGGAATCTCGTCTCGGACGGCAAGACCGCGCTTACGGTCATCAACAGCAGCACATACGGCTCGGACTATAAAGACGGCGAGCTGCGCATAACGTGCCTGCGCTCTCCCGGCTATGCCGCAGGAAAGAGCGACTTCTCCGTCCGTAAGCCCTATATAATGGAGCAGGACCGTTTCTCTCCCTTTATGGATCAGGGCGAACACGACTTTACGTTTGCCGTCAAGGTCGGTGACGACGGCGAAAGAAAGGCGCATATAGAGCGTGAGTCCTCTGCATTTGCGGAGACGCCGATGGCGCTTTCCTTCTTCCCGACAGGCTGTTCAAAGGAAAAAGAAAACACGATAAAGCCCTTTGCAACGCTCTCCGATGACGTCATCACGCTTGCGGTATTCAAAAAGGCGGAAAGAGGAGATGACTTCATCATCCGTCTCTTCAACCCTACGGGGGACGCCCGCAAAACCGTCCTCTCACTCCCCTCAATCGACTTTGAAAAGGAATTCACCCTCACGGCGTACGAGATAAAAACTCTTCGCATAAACCTTTCGACAAAGGATGTCCGCGAGGTATCTCTCATAGAAAAATAATCACGAAAGGACGTGACGTTCTTGAAACTGTTTCTTGACTCTGCCGACCCCGAAAAAATAAGGCACGCGCTTGATTTTTACCCCATTGACGGCGTAACGACAAACCCGACGATACTATCCCGTCAGAACACGGAGCTTCTCCCACTGCTGAAGGAGCTCCGCAAAATAACGGAAGGAAAGCTCCTTTTTGTCCAGGTGACGGCGGAAAAATCCGATGATATGGTGCGCGAGGCGCATATGATAGCGGACAGGCTCGGCGGTGACCTCTGCATTAAGATTCCCGCAACGGAGGAAGGGCTTCGCGCGATAAAAATTCTTTCGCGTGACAGTATAAGCACGACGGCGACAGCCGTGTATTCCGTAAGCCAGGCTATACTCGCCGCAGCTGCGGGCGCGGATTACGTCGCGCCGTATATGAGCCATATAGACAACCTCTGTCTTGACTCCGCGCAGGTCGCGGGCGATATGGCAAAACTCTTCCGCGAGCACTATCCGAAAACAAACGTCCTTGCGGCAAGTTTTCGGGTTGCAGAGCAGATAACACGCGCCGTTCTTTGCGGCGTCGGGGCGGTAACTGTCGCTCCCGAAATGTTGCCTGTGATAATTGGCAATCGCGGCACGGAGGCCGAGCTTGAGTCTTTTGAAAAAAACTGGTCGTCGGTTTACGGAAACAAGTCCGTCTGCGACCTCATATAAAAGGAGACCGATATGCTGAAAATTGAAAACGAACTTCTCACCGCACGCATAAATCCCGTCGGCGCAGAGTTATCGTCGCTGATAAAAAAGGATACGGAAAGAGAATACATCTGGCAGGCGGAGCCATCCGTCTGGGGACGTCACGCTCCGTTGCTGTTTCCCGCGGTAGGCAGAATGAGCGGCGACAGCTTCATCTATGACGGCAAAAAATACTTTATGCAGAAGCACGGTTTTCTCCGCGGCAGCAGTTTTGAGGTTGTTGAAAAAACCGATAATTCCGCTCTTCTGCGTTTCTCGTCAAACGAAAAAACGCTTATGTCGTTCCCCTTTGAATTTGATTTTGACGCGGAATATTCCCTTTCGGGAAGCACTCTCGTCCAGCGGCTGACCGTCACAAACAAGGGTGACGGCAATATGTATTTTTCCGTCGGTGCGCACCCCGCCTTCAACATCCGCATAGGTGACACGCTCCGTTTCGGAACGCCCGAACACGCCGTTCTTCCCTATCTTGACGGAAACGACACAGTCGGCAATCCGGAAAACAAGCTCATCCTTGACGGCGAAACGGACATCGTTCTTTCAAAGGAACTCTTTGAAAACGGCTCGCTCGCCCTTGAAGCTCCGGCTTCGACTTACGCGGAGCTTGTCGGCAGTAACGGCGTTCCGTACCTTCGCGAGACCTTCGGCAAAACGCCGATGCTCTGGCTTTGGGCAAAGCCCGGTGCGGAGTTTGTCTGCATTGAGCCATGGAGCGGCTCGGACGAGCGTGTGCCGACAGAAGAACTCGAAAACAAAAAAGGCATTCTTTGCCTCGCTCCGTCTCAAAGCTTCACCCTCCCCGTCGATATCAAAATCCTCTGACCTACTTTTCTTTGAAAAGAAAAGTAGGCAAAAGAAACTTCGGTTATCGGTTTGAGCAAAATTTATACTTTCATCAAAGGAGCGGTTTCCCGCTCCTTTTTAGCCTCTCCTTTCGGGGGAGATTTGCAAGCGTGCGAAGCACCCTTGCAGGCTTCGCCGAGAAGAGGGCGGTGGCGCACAAAGTGTATCGGAGAGGGAAAAGACTCGGGGAAAAGAAACTTCAACAACCGGTTTGAGCAAAATTTATACTTTCATCAAAGGAGCGGTTTCCCGCTCCTTTTTA
>ERZ1026854.1192-NODE-1192-length-16978-cov-5.916327_pt1 | contig 16978 bp, 11 predicted proteins | sample MGYA00380157_ERZ1026854 | MGnify/ENA primary metagenome ERZ1026854 (study PRJEB33269, sample SAMEA4719793) | human gut metagenome | biome: human-associated habitat; feature: organic feature; material: feces | place: Cameroon | collected 2013-10 ...
GGGATAAGCATAAATCTTTGCAAGTCGATACAGAAAGAACTTTTCATCAACAATACCCCTTAGTGATGCTCTGAATGCTTTGATTTTCGCATTAAAGGATTCAGCTGCAGCATTAGATGGGCTCAGTGGAAAAGTAGTCCCTCTCCTGTCCATTCTCATCGTAAGGTCGCTTCTCATAATTACAGAAGAAATAGATGCAAGCAGCTAAGAAGTTCACAGCTGATGTTTGGAAGAACTGGTCACTTCCGTCACCTCCTTCTTTCTTGGCGGTTAGGTATTCATTTAAGGCATGGATAAAGAACGAAGGGAAAAAGCTTTGTAAAGATTATAAAGTTAGCGCATACTTCTTCTGATTTTCCAAGCGGAATAAAGGGAAGTTATAATCCTGTAGAGGGGATGGTTCTACCAATGCTTATATCCGACTTCTGTTTTAGATTTACTTCGCCTTGTAAAGAAACAATATACCCAAATGAAATTATTGAAACAGGACATTATTCACTTGAGATACCAATCAAACCTTAATTCCGCAACCTAACCTTTCAACGTCATTCTTGCGTGTACACGTTCTCTCTCATTAGTGTATTTGCTGATAAATTGAACTGAAATACCCACTTGCGGCCTACCTTCATCCCCTTACCCCACAATGCGACTTGAGACAACGTGAAGATGATGGCGATACATGCGATGTCGCAGGTGAGGATCCGTCAGCCAAGAGTTCTTCTGTCAGTGAGTTGAGCGAGAGAGAAAAGGAGATTATAGTAGAGATAGTGAAAGGGCTGAGCAACAATGAAATAGCAGAGTCGCTCTTCATCTCTGTCAATACGGTCATGACCCACCGAAGGAACATCAGCCGCAAACTGCAGATACATAGCCCTGCAGCCCTTACCATATACGCCATCGTCAATGGTCTCGTCAGCCTCGATGATGTGAGGATGTAGGCCGTGCCAGCCAAAGGGGTGAACGTTCCTGTCAAGCCAGATGGGAGGAATCTGTCCTGGCAGTCATGTGAGCTACCCGACTATTGTGTTCCTTTGGTATAGGCTCTGCTGCCAAAACCAGATGCTATCACCGTTATGCAGAAAGGAATGGCGGCATCAAGATAAGAGATGTCGTATCTCGAGTAGTATAGTCCCAGCCATTCATTGCATGTATACATGCTGTGAGTGTATGCCACTACAGGAATGAGAACAAGCATGACTGCGGAATAGGCAAACAGTCTGCTTCTTCTGCCTTTCCATGTCAATGCCATTGTTGTGGATATGACAACGAACAGCATGGCATCGAGAGGACTGCCTTGTCTGGTCTGCAGTGAAAGGGGGTTGTTGGGTGCACCAAACAGGCTGTCGGCATCCCATATGATAAGCGGCGCGAATGTCATTACTAATGTTGCTGCAGAAAGCAATGCTACCACAAGTTTCTTTCTCATGTCCAATCTTATAAACCCAGGAAACAGCATGATGAATAACGGAAATACGACGCTAAGTCGTGTGGATAGCAACAGTCCGCAGCATACCGACATGAAGATAGTTTTCCTCTCAAAGTTCCAACCATAGTGCATAGCATAGTTCATGAATGTAGCAAGCAGGAAGAAATTAGCTATGAGGTCGCTTCTGACGGCTATCTCATACCACACACATACACACGACATGGTCATTATGGCAGCAACTATTCCACTTCTGTAGCCATAGATATGCTTGATGCTCCAAACAAAGAGCAGGACACTGAATATTTCTGACAATCCCACATTGCCAATTAGATAAAACGGGATGTGTATTACCATCCATACTGGGAAAGGCGAGGCGTTGCCTCCGAGATGTGTCTTTGCAAGATATGGGAATTTGCCGTCAAACAAGTCTCTTAATGGGTAATCAATAGCCGACCATCTGTCTACATTGTTCTGCAAAGGATCTAAATGATATTGCAAGACGAGGGCTACAATTAAAAAGAATCCAGTCAGCAGGTAATACATGATGGGGAGGGTATTACGGCTGACATATTTAGTGAGCCATGTTTTTATTGCATATTTGTTGATGTCTTGTAGTATGATGTAGCAATACGCCAAAATCAAAGCATATCCCATGCAAATCCATCCATAATGCTCGGTTATGCGCATTGTGTATTTGCACAGCATAAAGAAACATATCCCGATAAAGACAACAGCAGTAAACGTGAGCAGCAAGATCTCTTTCTTTCTCATAAGCCAGTTTATCTTTTCGAATATGAAGCTTATGACAAAAGAAATTGAGGTATATGCAAGTATTGACGTATATCCACTAATGTATGGCATGAAATTATAGTGGACAATGTACAGCTCATATGAAATCTTTCCCGACCAGTTGATGAAGGCAAGTCGCTTTACTGCTGGAACAAGATAAGGCAGGGCTATGAAGAATGTGGCAAGTGGCATCTTTATGTTCAGCAACAGGAAGTTGAACGGCAGGGTACCTTTCATTTGTTGCACACAGTCAAGCTCTTTGACCAATATCATCATACAACCATACAGCCATATTAAGGAACATAATTTCAGCAATCGGTCTTTCTTCATGTTTCTTATGCTTTTGTAGTGTTCCGACACTATAAAGCCACACATGAATGAGAAAGCCTGCTCGCTATATAATTGCTTCAGGAATATATTGTAAACCCCATATGCAGCTAATACATATAATGTGTATTTCGGCATGAGCTTGCGTCCCAGCCAATACACAAGATACCATCGTAGTATGCAGTCTACAAACCATAAGTCTGAGTCGGTAAACAGCAAGTTGTGCAACAAATGGTTAAAATCGAAGCTGCCTTCTGTGAATGGCAGCATGAAAAGGTATACTATCCAACAAGGTAGCATCACTCTTGTCACACGTTTTTGCCAAAACCCTTTCAGGCCATTGGCTTTGTAGCTCTCATTAATTCCAAATCCAGATATAAACAGAAACACTGCCACTCCCAAACTTTCCAATATGTTAAGAAAGCTAGGGTAGTCGCCAGTCTTCATGACAAAGTGCATCAGCATAATCATCAGTGCGGATATGCCTTGCATCCATTGTGTGTTCTGTCGTGAAAGAATATGATCCGACATATTTTTTTTGATTTCCCTTAATTCCGCAACTATTTAGTTTAACGTTATTTGTAAAATCCTGAGCAACAATTAGTTGTCCAAGATATTGCCATGTCAGAAATTTCACCTATCTTAGTGTTGCGATACCAAAGACGATAAAAAGTCAACAAAACATGGCAAAAGTACAAATAAAATCCGAGATACTCACTCCTTTTGGAAGAATATTTTCAATCATGGAGCAATTTGACAATACTCTGTTAATTCTAATGTAATCGTTTAAAAACGAGAGAGTTAATTAACGTAATATAACTAATAAAATTTGATTAAGTGGATGATTATCAATAACCTTATAATGTTCAAAGCTTAAAGAAAATGACATCAGAACCACTCAACCAATATACGGAAATCTGCAGAGATGCTATCAAAAGTTCATCTGCAAAGTTAAGCAAAACTTTCGAGAATCTACTCTTGGAAATACTTTTATTGTACATGACGATACAAAGAAAGATAAATTTCACTCAAATGGAGCGCTACGGCACCCATTGTGAGCAGACATACAGAACGAACTTCAACCGTAGCCGTGCTAAATGCTTAGACTGGGTGAAGTTCAACCTTGCCCTTTGCCGACGGTACTTGAATATGGATGGTCTATTGGCTATAGCCATCGATCCAAGCTACATCAGCAAGTAGGGTAAGAAGACTCCGCATATCGGTACTTTCTGGTCAGGTTGTGCAAGCTCCATGAAGCATGGACTTGAAATCATGGGACTGACTCTTGTTGATGTCTATGCCAACAGTTGCATGATGCTGCGTGCCCATCAGACTCCATCTACTGGAGAATTGAAACTGCGCAACATGACTCTCGTACAACTATTGATATTATGAGACTCAAATAATATTACGATTCAAATAAGTATGCATATTTTTTTGTAATTTTGCAAAAGAAAAAAAAAAGTACATTATAGCATCATGGCATTATCCAACATAGAGAAACATTATAACAAACACCCTGAAGACCTGCGCCTTCTGCGCAGACACGGCATCGTAGAGTTTGAAACGACCATGCACCACCTGCACCGTTTCCTTAAGCCCGGCATGCATCTGCTCGACATCGGCGCAGGCACAGGCCGCTACACCTCAGCCCTAATGGCCGAAGGCTACGACGTGAAAGCGGTTGAACTGGTGAAGCGCAACATCAACGTCTTTCTCGAACGCGAGCCAACAGCCAACGTGGTGCAAGGCGACGCAAGAGACATGCCGTTCATCCCTGCCGCATCGGCAGACATAACGCTCTTGCTGGGACCTCTCTACCACCTCATTGGCGACGAAGAGAAGCAGAAAGCTCTAAACGAGGCTAAACGTGTCACGAAACCTGGCGGACTGATCTTTGTGGCTTACCTCATGAACGAATATAGCATCCTGTCTTATTGCTTCGATGAAGACAGAATGGGCGACCTGCTAAAGAAAGGTGTGGTAGACCGCAATTTCCACATCCAGGCACAGGCAGACGAGCTTTACGACTATGTGCGCATCGACGACATCAACCGTCTGGACACAGCTGCCGGCCTGGAGCGTGTCACCATATTCTCTCCCGACGGGGCTTCCGACTACATGCGCACACGCCTAAACCGCATGAGTGACGAGACGTTCGCTCTGTTCATCGAATACCAAAAGACCATATCTGAACGTGCCGACCTCATTGGCGCGGGAAGCCATGTGGTTGACGTGGTGCGGGTGAAATGAAAAAGCCGACAGAAGCGACAACAACCCGACAACAACGAAACCTGACCTTACCAAGAGAAAACAACCACTGACGCGACAAAAGGAAAATGTGAACAGTTTGTGATATTTTATGAATATGCCTACACGATAATAAATCAGTAACTTTGCAACCGAATTATTACTAAAGGTATGAAAAAATTATTGTTCACATTTTCCTTGACTCTTCTCTCAAGCCTGTCCATGGCCCAAGAGACATTGTCATTGGGCCAATGCCTACAGATGGGCATTGAGCGAAATCTTAATCTGAAAACCTATGAGGGCAATGTTCTCAAAGGCAAGCACAACATCAGCGAGAACCGTGCCCGACTGCTGCCACAGATAAACATAGGCGCAGCTTTCAACGACAATTTCACGCCGCCCGTGTCTGTGACCGATGGCACCGCCTACGGCAAACCGTACAACGTCACAAAGACGCTGCAATATAACTCATCGGCAAGCATCCAGCTACAGATGCCCCTCTACAGTCAGACAGCACTCACAGCGCTCAACATCTCCAAAACTCTCGACCAGTTAAACTCCTTGTCTTACAACAAAGCCAAGGAAGACCTCATCGTGCAAATCAGCAAGATGTATTATCTCGCACAAAACACCGAGGAACAGATCGGCATAATAAAAGACAACATCAAACGTCTGCAGGAACTGCGCGACATCACACAGGCCTTCCATGACAACGACATGGCCCTCAGCGTCGACGTGAAACGTGTAAACGTGAACCTGGAGAATCTCAGCGTGCAATATGACAACGCAAAGGCAATGCTCACACAGCAGTATAACATGCTCAAATATGTCATCGACTATCCTGCCGACAAAACCATTGCGGTAGAGAAAGCAAACATCGAACAGACAGACATGGCAGCGCTGACAGGACTGAACGAGAACCTGTCTGAACTGCAACTGCTCCGCAAACAGCAGACGCTCGCCGAACAGCAGAAGAAGCTGGCGAAAGACGGATACCTGCCCACGCTTGCTCTCACAGGCAACTGGACCTACGCCGCCTTCACCGACAAGTTCAGCAACTGGTTCCATTCTGGCGAATCGAACCACTGGTACAGGTCGAACGGCATCGGTCTGACGCTGCGCATCCCCGTGTTCGACGGTTTCGAGAAGCGCTCCAAGATAAGAAAAGCACAAGTAGACATCGACAACGCCAAGCTGTCTTACGAGAACGCTATGAAGGGCATGCAGACACAATATGCCAACGCCGTGAACGACCTCGCCAACAACCAGCGCAACTTCAGCAAACAGCGCGACAACTATCTCCTGGCCGAGGATGTGTATAAGGTTACAAGCGACAGATACCGCGAGGGCATAGCCTCAATGACGGAGGTGCTGCAAGACGAGATGAGCATGAGCGACGCTCAGAACAATTATCTCACGGCCCATTTCAACTATCAGGTGTCGAACCTGACGCTACTGAAGCTCACGGGACAACTTGAGAAGCTATTGAAATGAATGGGGAAGGTGGAAAGTGGAATATTGAATGATTGCGGCTTTGCCGCAATGTAGAATTTTCCGATGTTGACTTTTCCTTTTATTCGGCATTTATTCATTCTGCTTTTATTTTTTTAAGGTAACATATAACAAGACAAAAAATGGAGACAAACAACAATAACGCAAGCAACAACAACGCAAGCAATAATAACAACGCAAGCAATAACAACGCAAACAGCGAGAACAACGCCCAGTCTAATCACGAGCTTACAGCCAAACAGCTGAAGCGCCAACGCATACGCCAGATTGTGGTAAGCCTCATCGGCGTGGCTATCCTTGTGTGGGGAATCGTCAAGATCGGCTGCATGTTCATGGACTATAAAAGCAACGAGAAGAGCGACGATGCTCAGATAGAGCAATATATCTCACCCGTCAACATGCGTGCATCGGGATACATCAAGAAGATCTGTTTCAAGGAACACCAGGACGTGAAGAAGGGCGACACGCTGCTCGTTCTCGACGACCGCGAGTATCGCATACGCGTCATGGAGGCTGAAGCAGCCCTCAAAGACGCCATGGCTGGAGCCAACGTGGTGGACGCATCGCTGCAGACCACACAGACCTCTGCAACGGTATACGAGGCATCAATAGCCGAGATAGAGATACGCCTCTCTAAGCTGGAGAAAGACCGCCAGCGTTACCAGAACCTTGTGGCCCGCAACGCTGCCACACCCATACAGCTCGAACAGATCGAGACCGAATATAACGCCACGAAGAAGAAGCTCGATGCTGTGCGCCGCCAACAAAAAGCTGCCTACTCGGGCGTGAACGAGGTGCAGACGCGCAAGAAGAACACAGCGGCTGCCATCGAACGTGCACAGGCTGCTCTGGAGATGGCAAAGCTCAACCTCTCCTATTGTGTCGTAACGGCTCCCTGCGACGGCAAGCTCGGCCGCCGCGCTCTCGAAGAGGGACAGCTGGTGAACGCAGGACAGACCATCACCTACATCATGCCCGACACGCAGAAATGGGTCATTGCCAACTATAAGGAGACACAGGTGGAGAACCTATATGTAGGTCAGAAGGTCATCATGACCGTCGATGCCTTCGAAGGCAAAGAGTTTGAAGGCAAAATTACGGCCATTTCTGGTGCCACAGGTTCCAAATACTCTCTCGTGCCTACTGACAACTCGGCTGGCAACTTCGTGAAGATCCAGCAGCGTGTGCCTGTGCGCATAGAGTTTGAAGGAATATCCAAGGAAGACAACGACAAGTTGGCTGCCGGAATGATGGTTGTTGTAAAGGCTCAACTTAAGTAAATGACACAAGCAGAGATATATACGGCGGTGCCTGACCACCTGCCGAAGAATTTTCCGTTCTACAACTGGGTGCCAAAGCCCCTTGGCATCGCCTTCCTCGTCATCCTTTTCATACCTATCATGACGGTGAGCGGTGCCTACACCGTCAACAGTAGCGAGATGGTGGGCGGGCTTGGCATCCAATCGGAACATATCGCGTTCCTGAGTTTCGTCACGTCCATAGGCATGGCGGCGTTCTCGCCGTTCTTCTATTCCCTGGTCAGCGTGCGCCGCCAGAAGATGATGAGCCTCGTAGGCTTCTCCTTGCTGGCTGTGCAGAGCTACATCTGTGCCAACACCGACAGTCTGTTCATCCTCGCTCTCAACAGCCTGATCATGGGCTTCGTCCGACAGACCTTGCTCATGTGCAACCTCTTCACGCTCATCAAGTATGGCTTCGGCATAGAGGCCACACGCAACGTCACGCCCGGCAACGAGCCTGTCGACGAGGCAGGATGGGACGCTCTCGACACGGAGAAGAAGGCGAGCCAACCGATCATCTATTTCTTCTTCATGCTCCTCGGACAGATAGGCACATGGATAACGGCATGGTTCGCTTACAACTACCACTGGCAGATGGTCTATTATGCCATGCTCGGTGCCATACTCGTGGCCCTGCTCATCACCCTTCTGTGCATGCCTTACAACCCCTACCCCACAAAGCACAGTCCGCTGTCGTTCTCCAAGTTCGGCAACGTGGTGGTGTTCTGCCTCATGTGCTGCTCGTTCGTCTATGTCACGGTCTACGGCAAGGTTTACGATTGGTACGACAGTCCAAGAATCTGCTGGGCAACAGCTGTCTGTGTGCTCTCCGCCCTTCTGTTCTTCTACCTTGAGAAGACGCGCCGCTCGCCTTACTTCATGCTCAAGGCGTTCAAGTTGCGTAGCATACAGGGCGGCATACTGCTCTTCATCGGACTGATGATCTGCAACTCCAGCTCCATGCTCGTCAACATCTTCGTGGGCGTGGGCATGAAGACAGACCAGATACAGGTGGCAGCCCTCGGCAACTGGGTCTTGCTGGGCTATTTCATAGGCCTGGTGACCATCCTTATTCTCAACAACAAGGGCGTCCATTTCAAATGGTTCTTCGCCCTGGGCTTCATCCTCATTGCCGCCGCCTCGCTGTTCATGTATTTTGAGGTACAGACAGCCGGAATGTTGGAGCGCATGAAGTGGCCTGTCATCATACGCGCCACGGGCATGATGCTCCTCTACTCGCTCATCGCCGTCTACGCCAACCAGCGCATGCCTTACAAGCTGCTCTCCACATGGGTATGCATAATGCTCACCGTGCGCATGGTCATAGCTCCCGGCATCGGATCGGCTCTCTATCAGGTGGTGTTCCAGTATCGCCAGCAATATTATGTCACGCGTTACGCCCACGACTATGACCGCACGAACGCGGAGACAGCCACAACCTACGACATGACAGCCCGAGGCATGCAGTATCAGGGCAAGAGCGAGACAGAGGCACAACACATGGCTGCCATGTCGGCAAAGGGCAAGGTGCAGGTGCAGGCCACGCTGTCAGCCATCAAGGAGATGTCGGGATGGACCATCTATGCCTGCATAATCCTTGCCGGTCTCATGCTCGTCGTTCCGTGGCCCAAGAGAGACATATCGAAGGACACGAAGGAGTGGTATGTAAACTATTGAACCCCAAAAACGGTCATTAGGCCGTTTGGGGTTAAAATCACATTAAATGGCCATTAGCGTCCCGTTAAAAACCAGGACCCTAATGGCCAATTAACCTAACAAACTTAAAAGTTAGACAAGTTCCAAAACATAAACACCACGGGCCGGAATTTGAACCGCCGTGTCTATCGCAACGGTCGTATCTGTTATAACATCATTGCCCGACTTATGATCTTTTACAACTTCATTGAAACGATTCATATCCAATGTCTGGGTCTGATCTGTTCCATTCATTAAAACAAGAACCGTCTTGTTGTCCTTGACCCTTGCATAAACATAACAGCCCGATCTGTCAGGAGTGTAATGAATCAGCTTTCCTTCTTTTACAGCATCACACCGCTGTCTCCAGTTCAACAATTTCCTCATATAATTCCAAGCTTCATTCTGCAGATCCGTACGTCCCTCAGGGGTGAAAGCATCTTTCTGGTCTCCAGCCCAACCTCCGGGAAAATCAGAGCGTATGACACCGTCGCCTTCAGCTTTTGTTCCAGACATCAGAATCTCTGTTCCATAATAGATCTGAGGAATGCCTCGGGTTGTCAACAAGAAAGCTATGGCCTGTTTGTATCTCCTTAAATCAGACTCTCCCTTTTGCATAAAGCGCCCTAAATCATGATTATCCAAAAAGATCAGCACGTTGTTGGGATCGGGGAACATGAAATCTTGTGCGATAACTTCATAAATCTTAAACAGCCCTGCTTCAGATCCTTCATTGCTGGAACATACATCTCCAAACGCCTTTTGGCAAGTAAAGGTCAGATCAAAATCCATCACGGTCTTTAAGTTGCTGTTCGATCCGTTCATTTTAGAATCTTTTTGCCACCAAGCCGAAGCAGATCCTCTCGGATACCAGGCTTCTCCCACAATATTGAAATCGGGATATTCTTCTTCCACCTCCTTGCACCAGATAGACATAAAATCGTAATCGGCATAGGGATGTGTGTCTTGACGGATACCGTCAATGCGTGCATATTCAATCCACCAGATGCTGTTTTGAATCAGATAGCGGGCCAGATGCCTGTTTTTCTGATTCAGATCGGGCATGCCTCTTCCAAACCAACCATTTACCAAGGTCTCTCTCTCCGACTTAGGTGCGTGAACATCCATAAGAGTCCATTTGAAATGGTTTGTTTGAACAAAGTTGTCTTGATGATTCAGCCAATCAGAGGTAGGAAAATCTTTTAACCACCAATGGGAGCTACCACAATGGTTGAAAATCATGTCCATCACCACCTTCATTCCTTTCTTGTGGGCCTTGTCGATCAACTCGCAATATTCTTCATTCGTTCCGAAACGAGGATCTACCCGATAAAAATCGGTAATGGCGTATCCGTGATATGAACCTCCGGGCATTCTGTTCTCCAACACTGGATTTAACCAGATTGTCGTGAAGCCTAAATCACGGATATAATCTAATTTATTAATAATACCGCGCAAATCACCTCCGTGGCGAGCCCAGTCGCCCGAACGGTCTGTCTTGACATCATCGAGATTGTCATTAGACGGGTCCGCATTTGCAAAACGGTCAGGAGTGATCAAATACATCACGTCAGCAGATGAAAATCCGGCAGCTCCAGGCTTTTTGCTTCTTTCCTTTAACTCGAAGGCTCTTATTTCTTTCTTTTTGCCTTTTTGAAACACCAAATTCATGGTACCAGGAGATGCTTCTTTGGAGATGTCCAGATAAATGAACAGGTAATTAGGGTTCTCCACTCCTACAACCTCCTTCACTCTTACCCCCGGATAGTCGATATGAACTTGAGAGCTTGCGATGTTCTTGCCATAAACCATAATCTGCAATTCAGGATTCTTCATCCCTACCCACCAGCAAGCAGGCTCCAACCGCGATATATCAGTGGCATATACAGCACTGATACACAACAGGCAAACGATAAACAACAATGATCTTTTCATGATTTTTTGATTACTTTAGTGTCCCATTAAAAATGGAACGGTTAGAAAATTAATTAATAGCTGACCGTTTTGGTCGAACGTGTTTCGCCTACAAAAATACATTATTTTTTTTTGCACAAACGTTTGCACTATTTATAAATTACAGATTTTTAACCGTAAAGGTTATAAAAACATTACTGCTTACGCTCCGTAAGTGACGCAATTACGCTCCGTAAGTGACGCAATTACGCTCCGTAAGTGACGTGTTTACACCCCGCAAAAGAGGGGTTTCAGGAATGAGTTGTAAAGGATGGGAAAGGCTAGAAAAGGGGCGTTTTTATCACGGTTTTGCATAAATATACAGAATGACAGAAAGATAGCGAATAAAGGCTTACCTTTGCAGGATGCGCAAAATTATAGTTAAATTTCGCGCACGAATTGTTAACAGATTTAAAATACACCCCTACTTTGTCATTAAGCCTCTTTGAGGTCGTCAAAGAGCCTCTTTGAGGCTGTCAAATGGGCTTAATGAGGATGTCATTAAGGCACTTTCATTTTGTCATTTGGGCTTAATGAGAAAATGAATAAATATACGGCTTAAAGTGCATATTTATACATTGGCAAAACGTTCATGAATTGAGCAATCGCAGAAGGGAGCATCCGCAAAAAGAAGAATGATTTGCTGCTTTGATTTATTTTTGCTAATTTTGTCGCAAACAAAACGGTGCAGAGAATGAAGAACGGCAATAATGATATCAGCTCACTTGAGGAGCAGATGGCAAACAATGAGGACATCTGCTGCTCATGCGGCATTGTAACGGCTTTTCCAAAAGCGTTTTTCGACAACTACCGCGTGGCGGGGGTGGGCATAATGGTCTGCGCGTCAGGGTCGTTCACGCTTCGTTGTGAAGGGGTCGAATATGCTGTAACGCAGGGTGAGACGGTGTTTCTTGCACGCGACGTCTATTTCTCCGTATCCGACCATAGCGCCGACTGTGGCGTGGTGATAATTCTTTACCGCGTCGACTCCATTCGCGACTTCCTCGGCACCACCATCGTGGGAATGAAATTTGTCGAGATGCTAAACCCACGCAACTGCTGGGTCATGCACACCCAGCACGAGAGCGAGTTTGAGAAATATGCCCAACTGCTGGCTGCCCAAAGGAACGAGGGCAACGTCTTTGCCGTGAACGAGCGCAAGCTCCTGCTCCTGGCGCTAACCTACAGGGTGTGCAGCATCTTTAGCGCATTGACCAAAGACGGCGACCACCTGTCAAGCCGCAAGCTGGAGACCTACATGCAACTCATGCAACTCATTGACCAATATTATGTTAAAGAGAGGGGCGTGCGCTTCTATGCCGACAAGCTGTGCCTCTCACCCAAATATCTCACGTCTATCGTGAAATCGGTTTCAGGCAGCAGCGTGCAGCAACTGGTGTTCAAAGCCATAACGAAAAAGGCGATCTTTCTTGTCAACAACACGGACAAGAGCATCAAAGAGATATCCGACTATCTAAACTTCCCTAACGCCTCTGCCTTCGGCACATTCTTCAAAAAACAAGTGGGAATGTCGCCGGTAAACTATAGACAAGAGAATCTTAGGTCATGAGATTTGAAAAGCGGAACGATATTATCGCGCTTCGCGCATTGTTTAAACATTAATTTCCATTAATTGAACATTAATTGAACGTCAATAATTCCGCGCGAAGCGCGTATTAATGATAATTAATGGACCATTAATGGAAATTAATGTTTTAAATAAGAACGTGCGCAAAGCGCGATGTAAATTTTAATTCTTGCGAAAAACTAATCAGAAAACAATCTTGGCAGTCTTCTTGCCTGCCTTCACCATGTACACGCCGCGTGCTACGTTCGCAAGCGACAGCTTGGTGGTGTTCTTGGCAGCAAGCACAAGCGTGCCGTTGGCGCTGAAGAGCTTCACATCGGCAGCCTTGGCAAGGGTAACGGTGTTGCCGTCCCAGTCGATGGTGTTGTCATCAGCCAGCACGCCGCTCACACCCGTCTCGCCGTTGTCATCGTCATCGTAGAACTTGTAGGTGTAAACACCCTCTGTCGCGTTCTCCTCTGCCATGTTGTCGCTCTGTGCAATGGTGTAGTTGCCGTTGTTGGCTACAGAGGTAGCGAAGAGAGCTTTGGCACCTTCCACAAGGCGCATCGATGAAGGCACTACGTCGTTGTCGGCAAAGAAGTTGAGAGGAGTCTCCACCACATGGCCGCTTGTTGCCTCTGCCCAACCTGTGAGATGCACTTCGTCATCAAAGACAGCCATACCTGTCACAACCTCTGCCTTCTTCATAACATCGCCCTCGTCATAGCCGCTTGTCACCGCCCAGTTCTTTGACAGGTCGCTGGCCTTCAGACATGCGACGTAGGTATCGCAACCACCCTCATAGGCCTTGCTGTTGTCAAACGGGAAGGTCTCGTTAAACGTTCCTGCGAGGTAGAGATTGCCATTTTTGAATGCCATCTCGTCGACGGTGTTAAACTTTGCAGCACGAATGTTTTCATCGATCTTAGAGTGGTAGGTCTGTGTTGCTGCGATGTTGCCGTTCTCTATTGTCGCAAGGACAAAGGCATGCTCATATTTTGTGTCACCGTCAATGACATCGTTCAGCAAGTCGGTAATCTGCTTTGAATCGTTAGCCGACTTCAAGGTAAGGTTGTCACCATAAGCCACAAAAGCAACATACACCTTCGAGCCATCGGTTGTGAAGTTTACATCCTCGGCACGATAACCCAGCTCTGTCTCATTGTCTGTAGCAGCCATCTGTGCCACAAGCTCAGCCTGCGCAAAGTCGGCAGACAATGACACGACAGCGAGTGTGGGAACATCGTATAAATAAAGGCCCCAAAGGCTTTGGTACTTGCCTTCCAGTGTAAGGTCGTTGATCTTGCTGTTACCCTGATATGAAGCGGCAAGATAAACCTTTCCGTTCGAAGCAAGGAGCTTATTTGGAATGAAGTTGGGAGCGGGGGCGACATAGCTTTCATCTGTACGAGCCTGCTCAGGGATGACAACCTTCGAAGCCACATAATCGCCATCCTTGCTATACTTCACAACGAAGGCAGAAACCTGACTGGTCACGTCCTCCTTGCCGTTGATCGTAGCCTTCTGCTCGCCTGTGCCGTCAAGAATCTGAACAATGTCGGCAAAGTTGCCAGCAACATAGATGTTTCCCTCAGCATCGTTGGCCACGGCCTTGATGGTGGCAGCACCCTTCAGTCCTGCCGCCCATTTCTCGACACCAGCCTTGTCATACTTTGCGACAAATGCACTTGTTGCGATGGGTTCCAGATAGCTTGAAGCAAACTCCACTTCCTTGGTGTAGGTACCTGTAACGATGGCGTTGCCCTCGTTATCTATTGTCATGGGAGCACCACGCTGCAAGTCGGCAACCTTCTCTGTGGTGTTAAGGGTTGCAGTCCATGTTGCTGCACCCTCCTGCGCATTGGCCACCATCGAAGCCAATGCCATCATAACAGAAAATGTTATTCTTTTCATTATCGTCAATTTTTATCGGGATATAAATTATAATTTCTTGATTGGGATCTCTTGATCAGAACCTCTTGATCAGAAAATCTTGATTAAATCTCTTGATCAGAACCTCTTAGTTTCCCCACTTCTCGATGTTCGGGTTAGCCTCCACCGCCTCTATCGGGAAGCGCATGGTGTAACGCGAATCGTTCTCGCTCAGGGTATAAGTCTTGTCGTCGTAAGTCTTTGTCAGCTCAGGCCGTGTGGTGCGACGCAGATCGAACCAACGGTGACCCTCGAAGGCAAGCTCATAAGCACGCTCGTTAAAGATGGCCTTGAGCAGATCGGCCTTCTGCATGTTGTCAAGCTGAGCGGCATACTGGTTATACTTGGCTGATGCATATCGCTTCACCATGAGTTCCTTAAGATAGGTGCGTGCCTCGTTAAGCTTACTGTCAGAAGCGGCTGCATTGTCGGCGGCAAGCTCTGCTGCTGCCTCGGCAGCAATGAGGTAGGCCTCGCCCGAACGGAAGCTGCAACGATAGCCATCGTTACCCTTCTCGCCATATTTCTGCAGAGTGTATGCACTCGCTGTGATAGCCTTATAGAACAGCGACTTGCGCTTGTCGCCTGTGCGATACTTGTCTATCAGGGCCTTGTTGGGAGAACCAATCCTCACATAGCTTGAGGTCATGACCTGCTCCAGAGCCACGATGCTCTCTACCGACTTGTAATAGTTGGGCATGACCTTCGAGACGGTGAGGTCTTCGAGCGCTCCATGCTTCTCTATGACAGCCTGTGCAGCAGCCAACGCGTTCTGCCAGTCGCCCTTATAGAGACACACCCTCGCCATCAGCGCATCGGCAGAAACCGTGTTGAAGCGGTAGGTGTAGCCCTCCTCCCACTGCTCCACCGTGAGGTGTCTCTTGGCTTCGGCCACATCGTCAACAACCTGCTGATAGACCTGCTCCACGCTGCTGCAACTGAGCACCGCGTTGACATCGGCCTTCAACGACAATGGCACACCGCGGGTGGTGGCGGCATTGCAATGGGTGTAAGGCTCAGCAAAGAGGTTAACAAGAAGGAAATGGCAGTAGGCACGCATCATGTAAGCCTCGCCCACGAGCTGGTTTATCTCGTCGGCTGTGGCCTCTGTGATCTTGTCCTTGTTCTCGATGATGTAGTTGGCGATATAGATGGCGTGGTAGTAGCGACGCCAGCCAAACGACACCGTTGTGCTCTGCTGGCTGAGGTCGTTCCATGCCCAGATATCGAAATAAGAGTCATAGTCCTCAGCCTTCGTCGTGGTCTTGCCCAGCGTTATCTCGTCGCCGCGAAGCGTAGCCAGACCGCGGTCCTCAGGGAAGTTCTTATATTCGTATGTGAGCAGCGCCCTATATTCCTTGCCCGTTTTGGCAATGACCTTGCCCGTGGGTGTGATGTCAAGGAAGCTGTCGCAGCCTGTCATCATCATCGCTGCCAACAGCATGATGATGCCCTTAAATATTGTTTTGTTCATTGTCTTCATTCTGTTCTGAAAATTTCGTTTTCTCTGTTCTGAAAAATTTCGTTTTCTTTGTTCTGTGAGGTTTCTCTCCCAGCACAATTTAGAAGTTTACATTAACACCAAAGATGAAACTCTTCGGAATGGGCTGCGCATAGGGGTTACCCATGGTCTCGGGGTCGAGATAGTTGTTGTAGTTGCTGGCAAGAACAAAGAGGTTGCGGGCCTCAAACGAGAGCGATGCGCTCTTCAAGCCGACATGTCCAAGCCACTGCGACGGCAACTTATATCCCAGACGCACACTCTGCAGACGCACATAGTTGCAGTCCTTAACCCATGTGTCGAGCATGCTGTATAGGTTATACTCGTTATACTGCACATACTCGCGCGGACGCTCCGTGCTGACCATGAGCTTGGTGAACGCCCCGTTGGTGTTGTCGGCTGTCCAGCGGTCCAGGATGTCGCGGTTCACGTTCAGACCGCGGTCGTAGCTTGCAGGCGAATAGCTGGGCTGCACACGCACCTTCATGCCGAAGTTGAAGATGAAGTTGAGGCCGAGCTGCCAGTTCTTATAGTCGAAGGTGTTGATGAAACCGCCTGTCCACTTAGGGTCGGTGCTGCCCATGTAGGTGTAGAGGCCGCGCTGCTCCTCGGCTGTGAGCGTACTGGCACCGTGGGCGTTGAGCTTCAGAAACTCGGTTGCCGACACCTTCTCGCCGTCCTTGGTCACAAACAGCGGGTAGCCGTCGGCGTCAAGACCGGCT
>ERZ1026854.1194-NODE-1194-length-16947-cov-4.497750_pt1 | contig 16947 bp, 16 predicted proteins | sample MGYA00380157_ERZ1026854 | MGnify/ENA primary metagenome ERZ1026854 (study PRJEB33269, sample SAMEA4719793) | human gut metagenome | biome: human-associated habitat; feature: organic feature; material: feces | place: Cameroon | collected 2013-10 ...
ATCGGCAGCTCGTTGTACTGGCTTGTGCTGACAAGCCTGCGTCAGCAGGCAGTTATGCGTGCTTTGGGTGCAAGTGCGGCGCAGATTGGCAAGCTGTATGTTCAGCTGGGCATGACTTTGGTAGCAGGCGGTCTGCTTGGTGGCTTGCTTCTTGGCCATGGCATTTACGCTCTGCTGAGCCTGCTGTTGCAGCAGGGAGCGGGCCTTTATCTGCCGCAGCAGCTGTTGCCTGCGGAGGGGGCTTTGGCTGCAGCGGTGCTGCTGAGTGGTTTGCTGTGCAGTGTGCTTCCTGTTTGGCTTTTGAGCCGCAGGGATGTAGCTAACGCTTTGTAATCTGTAATAAAAAAGACTTCTTAGATGCAGTTTATATTTTGCTGCTTTCTAAGAAGTCTTTTGTGTTATATTTTAAAGCTTTTGGAGGGAAAGTTTTGCGGAAATGCTGATTTATACTTACATTTCTACCAGCTTTACTTCTATCTTCAGTTCAGACAACAATGCCAGTAAATCACCGAAGGCAAGCCATACTGTGGCAGTGTTATCGTTCGGATGAATACCAATGGTGGCAGATGGCGGTAAGCTCTTGACTGCTGACGAAGATAACGCTTTTGCTTGTATCGTTCAACAGGCCGAAGGGAGAAACCAGGCCTGATTGCAGTCCTCAATATTTTTCCAGACGCTCTGCCGAAGCGAAGCTGAGGCGGGAGCTTGCAAGCTTTGCTGTCAGCTGCTTAAGGTCAACAGGCGTAGCTGCGGGGACGGTCTGAAGAAAGTGCTGCTTGCCGCTGCTGTTGCGCAAAAATAAATTTTTGCAGATAACGGCATTGGCAGGTATCTCCAGTGCATCAAGTTCTTCCATAGAATAAACCGGCCGGTGCTCCGTACAGGTAAACGGTATGCTTTTGGTATTTAGCAAATCATAGATGTCATTCTTGCCGAAACTCATAGACAATCTCCTTGCAATAATTTTTTTATATCTATGCATTTTATTATAAGGCAACAAAGGATTCGTGGCAAGCCGCAAGCTGCCTAAAATATGGAGAAAGCTCGGCGTTCATGCTATAATAATAGCATAGCGAAAGGCGGAAAAGATAATGCGAAGATTTATAATATATATTTTGGCGCTGCTGGCTTTACTGGCAGCAGGCTTCGGCAGCCAACAGCCACAGCCGAAAGAGCTGCAGCTCTGCAGCAGCATGGGTACCAAGCTGACGGAGGTTATTGCCGACAGCTACAGCAAGACTGCCGGTGTAAAGGTTAATATAAGCTATCTGCCGGGAGGCACGCAGCAGGAACGCTTGGATTACCTGCGTAAGCACAGGTTTGATGTCTGGCTGGGCGGTACGAGCGAGGAATACTTCATGGCGGATGAGCAGCACATCCTGCAGCCGTATATTGCCAAGGATTCCTATAAGGTGCCGGCAGAGCTGCGCAACCGCACAGGACAATGGACGAGCTTGTATCTGAGCTATATTGCTTTGCTGAGCAATAAAAACAATCTGCATGCCTATGGTCTGTATGCCCCGGAAACCTGGGATGAGCTTTTGGCACCTCAGCTTAAGGATGAGCTGGCGGTTGCCGACTTTGAGCTTGGCGGAGCAAGCTTCGGCATGATTACAAGCATCTGGCAGATGCGCGGCAAGGAGCAGGCTATGGCTTATGCAGCCAAGCTTAATGCGCAGCAGCCTGTTTATACTAAGGGCTTCGGCGAGGCTGTAGACCTTGTGTATATCGGTAAAAAAACCGTTGCTGTAGTGCCGTTGGATTATGCTTTACTGATGGAAGCGCGTCATCGTCATCTGTTTGCGACAGTGGTGAAGGATGCCAACCGCACGATGCTTACCGGTGCGGCTATTATGCGCAGCGCGGAGCATCCTGATGAGGCACGTGCCTTTTTGGATTATCTGATGAGTGATGCGGGTGTAGAGCTGTTGCCTGCTAACGGTTATCACTATATGTGGCATGTAAAAAAATATCCCTATAATGACGGCCGCAGGGAGCTTATAGGTAATGTCCGCGTGCCGGTAGATGATTTAAGCTGGACCTCGGTCTATAAGAGTGAGATTATCCGTCAATGGCGAGGTGCGCTTTAAAGGCATAAAAAAATTGGCGCTTTTACAGCGCCAATCAGCATTATAAAACCTTATGCTTTACATGGTCCAGTGCTTGGTCAAACAGACTGAGCACATGGCTGTCATCCAGAGAATAGATAACTTCTTTGCCATCCTTGGTGAATTTTACCAGGTTGGTGGCACGCAGCAGACGCAGCTGATGCGAAATAGCGGAATGAGTCATACCGAGAGCATCGGCAATACAGGTAACGCACATTTCCTCGTGTGCTAACAGGGAGAGAATGCGGATACGGGTGGGATCGCTGAGAACTTTAAAAATATCTGCCATAGGCTGGATATATTTTTCGTCATCATTGCCGGGGAGCGGCAAGGCATGATTGTGGATGTGTGTCATTTTTTCACCTACTTTATTTTTTATTGTTTAAGCGCAGACCTTTATTGAAAAAGAATGCGAGTACTGCGTAATAAAAGAAGCCTCCGGTAGGAGTCTTGCTGATAAACCATGTCGGAAAAAGGAAAAAGCTTACACTGAGAAAGAGCAGCTGCGGTAAGCAGCTGAAAAGACAGCTGATGCCTTCCTCCTGCCATTTGCTTTTTATGTGCAGCGCACTGAAAACGCTGTAGCGTGAGGCAAAGGCTCCGAAGCAAATGCCGCTGAAGGCATAAAGAAGAAGGTTAACAATTTCGCCGAAGTTCATCTTACTTACCTTCTTTGCTGCTGAACTGTTTGAAAAAGCCGGTTTTGAGCAGCAGGCAGGCGATAACGCTGCCTCCGATAGTACTTACCAAAAACGGCGGGATAAAGAACCAGGCTACAGCCTTGCTGCCTAAAAGCAGAGTGGCCATAATCCAGGCGACAAAGCCGCCGATGATACCGGTGCCGAAAATTTCACCGGCCATAGCTGCCGGCAATGTTTTGTAACGGCTGTAGGCCAGTCCTGCGAGGGCTGCACCAATCATACTGCCGGGGAAAGCCAGCAGTGAGCCTGTGCCCAGCATGTTGCGCAGACAGGCAATGATAAAGCCGATAGCAACGGCGTAATCAGGTCCTAAAAGAACCGCACCCATAACATTGATGGCGTGCTGCACAGGGAAGCATTTGGAAACACCTGCAGGGATATAAATTAAATGTGCGCTCAGTGTGCCGATGGCAATCAGAAGCGCTGCTGATGTCAGCTTGCGGGTTTGCATATAAAAACCTCCAAATGAAAGTTGTGTATTGCTAACGATGATATAACTATATTATAGCATTTAAATAGGTGTTTTGTGAACATATCTGAATAAATTCATAAGAAAATTTTTCAGAATATAAAAGCTTATTAAGCAGAACAGGAGTGATAAATTTGGCTTTGTTAGAAGGTATTAAGGTTATTGATTTTTCCAAGTGGCTGCCGGGACAATATTGCGGTATGCTGCTGGGTGATTATGGTGCGGATGTTATCAAGATTGAGGATTTGCAGGGCGATGCGACGCGTCGCTTTTGGCCTGAAAAAACAAAAGGCATGAGCTATTGGCATCTGATGCTGAACCGCAATAAGCGAGGCGTTGCCCTGAATCTTAAAAAGGACGGCGGACGTGATTTGCTGCTGAAGCTCCTGCAGGAGGCGGATGTTTTTCTGGAAGGCTTCCGTCCGGGATATTTGGCGCGTTACGGTCTTGATTATGCAAGCGTGCACAAAATCAATCCGCGTCTGGTGTACTGCTCGATTACCGGCTTCGGCCAGGAATCGCATAAGCCTGCGCATGATCTGAATGTTGTGGGGCTGGCAGGCTTAAACAATCTTGATGATATCGGCAGAGCCTGCGTATCTGAGGTGCAGGTGAGCGCCGTAGGCAGCGGTCTGAATGCTTTGAGTGCGATTTCGATGGCGCTGCTGGCGCGCGAACGCACCGGCAAGGGACAGTGGCTCGATGTCAATTTGTATGCTACGGCGCTGTCAATGCAGGTGACGGGCATCAGCGCCTTGTGGGGCTGCCGAGAAACCGGTGAAAAGCCATTTGGACGCATAGCACATTACTATAATATTTATCGTACAGCAGATGGCAGATATCTGACGGTAGGCACTATCGAGCCTAAGTTTTGGCAGCGTTTTTGCGATTTGATTGAATGCCCGGAGCTCGAAAAACGCCAATATGATTTTGCTCATGAGGAGGAGCTGCAGCAGCTTGTAGCTGCTAAAATTGCCGCTAAGACTCAGCAGCAGTGGCTGGAGCTTATCGGCGGCGCAGAATTTTGCGTAACACCTGTATGCAGTCTGGAGGAAGCGCTGGACAGTGAGCTGACAACGCAGGAGCATATCCTGCAGGAGGCTGACAGTGACCTGGGCAAATTGCAGTATATCGGCGGACCGGTAAAGTTCAGCGAAGACGCAAGCAGCATTCGCATGAGAGCACCTAAGCTCGGCGAACATACGCTGGATATTTTGCAGGAACTGGGATATAATGATAATGAAATCAGCGCTTTGCATGAAGAGGGCGCAATCTAAGATTTTTTGATTGTAGTGTGTTTATGAAGCAGGAGGCCAATATGAGGAAAATATTAAAGCTTTTTATGACATTTGTTTTTGCCTGCTGCCTGTTCGTAGGCGTTAATCCTGCAGAAGCAGGTTTAATCAGCAGAGAGCAGGAAATTGAAATGGGTCAGCAGACTGCGCAGCAGCTGGAGGCTCAATACGGTGTGTCGCAGGATGCTGCGCTGCAGGAAAGAGTTAACCGCATCGGCCAAAGACTGGCGAAGGTTTGCGGTCGTGATGATATCACCTTTTCCTTCAAGGTGCTCAACAATAATGAAGTCAATGCATTAGCCTGCCCCGGCGGCTTTGTTTATGTGTATAAGGGACTTATTGACTACATGCCGACAGACATGGAGCTGGCCGGCGTTCTTGGTCATGAGGTGGGACACGTAGCCAAGAAGCATACAGTAAATGCGATTGAAAAGCAGATGTGGACCTCACTGATTCTGATAGCTGCCACCCGCGGACAGGGCATGGGACTTGTGCAGGCAGCGCAGCAGGCGTTGTTTGCCGGCTACAGCCGTACAGATGAGCGCGGTGCCGATAAGGAAGGCGTAAAAAACAGCATTGCAGCAGGCTATAACCCTTACAGCATGCTGATTACCGTGTGGAAGCTGGATGATTTGTCCAAGCAGGGCGGCGGTGCGAAATACGGTCTGTTCAGCAGCCATCCCGAGCCGGAAGAGCGTGTAAAACGCGTTATGAAGCAGCTGAAGGAATATAACATTCATCCGGATGTTGTTGTTAAGGACGATGACCATGCGACTGTTACCGAGGGTAACTGGAGCTTTAACGTAAGTCAGAGCATTGGCAATACGAAGGGTAAATATCGTGCTTATATGCTCGCTGGCGGTTTGTGGAACGTGCGTCAGCGCGGAACTGTAAATCCCAATCATTTTGTAGTTTATGACAACGGCAGTACGGCAGATATCTATTATGACGATATCCAGGTTTTCCGTCTATATACTCAGGATGCAGGTGCCTTTGGCAGTGCCGGCGCTTATGCCGCAGCCTGCGTTGATATGCTGCGTGATTGGGCGCAGATAGCCAATGCCAACGATGCTAAGGCTAAAAAGAAATAAGCAGATTTGAGTAATAAATAAAGCCATACCATGCTAAGCGTTTTGCTTAGCGAGGTATGGCTTTTCTGTTGCTTTAAGTATTACTTTTACAGTACCTTTTGCAGCAGGTTCAGCACGTTTTTATGGGTGATTTTTTCAACGGTGCTGGCGCTGTATTTTTTAGAAAGGTATTCGTAAACAGCGCTGTAATCCTGCACGCCGTGGAGGTTATAAGGCGGATGGCTGATGCCGTCGAAGTCACTGCCGAAGCCGATATGGTCATCGTTGCCCATGAGGTTCAGCATATAATCGATGTGGCGGTAAATGCTTTCGATGCAGGCATCGTTGTAATCATGCTCCAAAAATTGACCGGCAAAGGTAACGCCGATGAGGCCGTCATTTTCGTTGATTGCCAGAATCTGCTTGTCATCCAGGTTACGCGGATGCGGGCACAGAGCTTTGGCGTTGGAGTGGGTTGCGATAATAGGCTTGCTGCTGGCTTCGATAACATCCCAGAAGCCTGCGGGTGCGATATGGGAAACGTCAACCAGCATACCGAGTTTGTTCATTTCAGCAACTACCTGGCGGCCGAAAACGGTAAGACCGCCGCCGCTGCCTTCTTCGTTAACGCCGTCGGCAATATCGTTGCGGTTGCTCCAGGTAAGCGTCATTGCACGCACGCCTAATGCATAAAGGCAACGCAGTGCTTCCAAACTGCCGTCGATAGCGCCGCCTTCTTCAATGGCGAGCAGGGTTGCAGCTTTGTGGTTGAGTACATCGGCAGCATCCTCTTTTGTGAGCACCTGCAGCACGTCAATACCGTCTGCATGCAGCTTCTTTATCTCCTGCAGGTATTTGTCGAGCAGCTGCAGGGTGTAGCGCAGGCCGCCGTAATAACGGAATTCGCGTGTGGGTACGAAAATAGCACAGAATTGCAGACCGCCGCCGAGAGCGATTTGACGCTGAATGTCAAAATGCTGGTCATTGGCATAAAGGCTGGTGCCTTTCTTATATAATTCGGTAAGGGTGTCGCAGTGACAGTCACAAATAAACATAGGGAAAACTCCTTTCAGAATTTATTAAACCCCCGCGTTTCCCGAACGTGGAACAGCGGGGGTTATAATACTGTAAATTTTTACTTAACAGTTAACGGTACTTGCTTCTTACCAACCGGTGTAGTAGTAGAAGAAGGTCATACCGATGGTAACGATCATAGCGCCGGCCATGGGGATTGCGGTGCGTTTTACCAAATCAAAGGAGGAAACGCCGCCCATACCGGAAGATACTACGATAACTGCGGTAATCGGGGAACAGTTACGCATGATGGAAGCTGCAAAGTGCATCGGCAGCAGCATCAGTACCGGGTGCAGGCCGCTGTGCGCTGCAACTGCCGGAGTGAGTGCGGCGAATGCGAAGAAGGGAGCATTGCCGCTGCCCATAACAATTGCGGATACAGCGATGATTGCTACCATAACCAGCATCATAGCCATCGGGCCGAAGCCTAAGTTTTTACTGCCGTCGATAAGAGTGGTGATAGCACCCATGGATACGAGGCCCTTAGCAAAGGTCTGACCTGCAACAACCAGGGTAATAACGTTAGCCATCTGCATACCTAAGCCATCGAAGAAGGACTGAATATCGTCCAGAACCTTTTTGCCGTCATGCCAACGAGCGTACTCGCAAATAACACCGGCAGTCATGCCGATAAACATAGCCATAACGATGTTCATCTTAATAGTGGTAATCCAGAGGGAGCTGAAGGAAAGAATTAATGCCAGAGGAATTACCGGCAGGATAGCGTACCACAACGGTGCGTTATCTGCTTCTTCTTCAATTTTTTCAACTTCCATAGGCTGCACGATATGGCCGTCGCGTTTGTCCATATATTTCTGAGTCAGGTAATGCAGAACGCCTACAACTACAAAGGCTACAGCAACGATAGGAACCTGATAATGGCTCCAGTAAACTACAGGGTCAACGCCTGCGGTTTCAGCGGAGAGGATGGTGCCGGTGTCACTGGGGCTCCAGTCGAAGCAGAGGGTGGTTGCTACAGCAGCGGTTGCGGACAGACGGCTTACGCCCAAGCCCAACAGGATGGGGAACATGGTTACCATCAGCAGCATTGCCAGGCCGGAGGCACTGTTGATGCACAGACCGATGAGCATACCGATAATCCAGGTGCCGCTCATTACCAGATAGGGGGATTTTAAAGCCATCAACGGTTTGATGGTTAAACGTACTAAAGAGCGGGAAGCGCCGATTTTATCCATATATTTAGCAAAAGCGCCTACAGACATAATGTTCAGGCCGAGCTTGCCGACATTAGAGCTGAAGGTTGCGCGGATAAATTCAAAGGCATCGAAAATTACGGAGCCTGTTGTAGCCTTAGCTCCTAAAATCTGGCTGTAACCCAGCATAGCAGCGATATACATCATGATAATACCGCCCATAAAGAGCACAGGCTGTGGCTTGTACTTTTTGTAAATCAAATAGCCAACCCAAAAAGTTATAATTGCAGAAATAACAATACCCAATTTTCATCATCCCTTTCTCTTATGAATTTATTTTACAAAAATTTAGGCAATTCCATTATAGCATAACTTTGTTGCATTAAGCAATAAAAAACCTGCATTATTCCCCGCGAAGGGGACAGAATGCAGGTTTTTTTAGTTAATTATTAATAAATGTCAATCTTCTAGAGACAAAACGCGTAAAACATGTTGGATATAAATAGCCTGAATAGCTTTGGAACGGCCAAGACCGCACAGATGGCCGGTTGTTTTGATGCCCAAAGCTTCAATCTGAGTCTTCCAGCTGTCTTCCTCATCACTGTACATATCGTTGTTGGCGTGATCGCCGGCAACAACCATCAGAGGATACATATGTACATGCTTGTATTTGCGCTCCTGCAGCTTTTGCAGAACCGCTTCAAAATTAGGAGTATCCTCTTCTTCTACTGTTCCTACAATAACAGGGAATTTCATAGAATCAAAGATTTCCTGCAGCTTAACGTAGGTGTAGCCATGTGCTTTGTTGTTATTGCGCGGAGTACCGTGGCCCATCAGAACTACGCCTTCGCCCGGCGCTAAGGGCGGAACCTGAACGGCAATGGCTGCTGCTGCCAGCTTATAGTCCTCTTCGTTAACGATGAGAGGCTGGCTGATAATAATCTTTTGGAATTTAGCGGTAAATTTATCCTTGAGGCTGAGAATCTTTTGTTCAAATTCTTCGCCGTGCAGCAGATGTGTCGGCTGCAGCACTACCTCTTCATAGCCTGCGTCAACCAGCTTTTGCAGTACTGTTTCCGTATCGTCGATTTTAATACCGCGTTCAGCCAGACGTTTGCGGATAATTACGGAGGTAAAGGCACGGTACTGGTCATAGGCAGGGAAGGCTGCGGCGAGTGCCTGCTCAATGCCGCCGATATCGTGGGTTCTGGTTTCGTCGAAGGTGGAGCCGAAGCTGATAACCACCAGAGCTTTTTTGCTATCCATATAATATAGCACCTCTTCTTCCTGAATTAAATTATATTAGATTATATTATAAAAATACTCTCCGCCCAAAAAGCGGACGGAGAGTAAAAAGGTGTGAAAGAAATGAATTACTTGTTCAGTAAATTATTTAGCTTCCAGAGCATCCCAGGATTCGTTTGCTCTGTCAACGAACAGTTTTTGTACTGCTGCGTTTTCGCCCAAACCATGGATGTAGGTGGAAACCTTGAAGCCTTCAGCTTCCAGTTGAGATTTAAAGGAATCAGGCTCGTCACCGGCCATATCGTTGTTAGCATGGTCACCTGCAACCATCATCAGCGGCATCAGAGTTACGTTCTTAATGCCTTTAGCTTTCAGTTGCGGAGTAACGGTATCCAGATGCGGCCAGCCTTCTACGGAGAAGATGTAAGCGTTGGTGTAGCCAAGCTCGTTCAGACGGTCTTGCATTACTGCATAGTAAGCGTTGGACGGATGCGGAGTACCATGAGCCATGATCAGAACAGCATCCTTTTTACCGGTTTTCGGGAATTGGGTAGCAACTGCTTTCATGGTTTCGGTAATATCATCACGTTGTTCTTCCTGACCTTGCCAGTACATCAGCGGAGTACCGAAGGTCATTTTCTTGAAGTCGTTTTTGTGCAGGTTGTAAACTGCATCTTTGTATGCATATTCCATGCCAGGAATAATATCCAGAGAGGTCAGAGCAACACGGGTGTAGCCTTCAGCTTTCAGTTGAGCCAAAGCTTGTTCAGGTGTCGGGATGGTGAGACCTTCATGAGCTTTGATACGGTCAATAATAATATGAGAGGTGAAAGCAGTAACTACTTTTACACCAGGATGAGCAGCTTTAATAGAGTTTACAGTTGCTTCAATAGTTTTAGCACGGCTGTCTTTGAAAGTAGTACCGAAGCTCATAACTACGATAGCATCTTTGTCAGGCAGGTTTGCCAGAGCAGGATTTACATTAGTTTTTACGCCGATTTGGGATGCCATAAGCAGAGCCGGGGTAGCGTCTTTAACTTCGTCGTTCAGTTGATATGCGGCATGGCTGGTAGCAGCAAAGCCTAAGAGGGCAGCACAAGTCATAGATGCAACAGCAAATTTTTTCAGACTTTTCATTTTGAAAGCACTCCTTTGTATTCATAAATCATCAAAAATAGTAGAAGGTTGTTTTATAAACCTCACTTCTCTGTATTATATCACTTATAGTTGAGATGTCAACAAAAATAATAAGAATTGCTATTATGAAGTTGTAGTAAAAAAACAGACTGCTGTTATCAGCAGTCTGTTGCAGGATTATTTCCTGAAAATTTTTTTGAAGCAGTCTTTTAGGGAACGATTGAGCATACCGTCCGCCGGGTCGTTTTCGTATTCACGGTTACGGCTGTCGCTGAAGGAGGCCACAAGTGTGCCGTCGTTCATATCATAAAAGCTGTAAATCAGGCTTAGCTGCGCATAAGGATGAAAGCTTTCCGGTACCCAGCGTTGGCGGACAACGTCCTCGGTCCAATAGTGACGTTTACCGTCTTTATCATAGTAATAATGTCTTTCCTGAGTAGTGTAATCTTCAAAATGAGCGGGAACGGCAACTACACTGTAGCCGCAATGGTTAACGGTAATGCGCATTTCCAAGTCTCGGGGCGCAAAGGTTTTGCGGCCGGTATTTTTATCATTGTGATAGTCAGGCAGCGGCTTTTGCGTTTCGTCCGTAGCAATCAGCTTTTGTTTGCCTGCAGCCTGCAAAACAGCGGCGAGCACCTTGGTTTCGGCGTTTTCGTCCGATTTGAAGCTGCGCGAGGGTTCACCTTCAAGATTATCAATCTTGGTAATATGAATTTCTTTGACAGTACGCAGATTGTAATCAGGATGTTTATAGGGCTGATTTGCGAAGCAGGAAACGCTGACGCAGAGCAACATAATAAATGTAAGCAGAAACAAGACTGATTTTTTCATAGCGGACCTCTCGAAAGCTTATAAAAAATTAATCTTTCAGCATGCCCTTGATGCCGGCAAAGGTTTCGGGGCTGATGATATGCTCGATGCGGCAGGCATCCTTTTCCGCAATTTCTTCGTCTACGCCCAGAACCTCGTTAATGAAACGGGTGAGGGTTACGTGACGGTCGTAGACGGCAGCGGCTTTTTTCTGACCGTCTTTGGTAAGCAGGATGCGTCCGTCAGGCTCCATGATAATATAGTTATCACGTTTGAGAATGCTCATGGCGCGGCTGACGCTGGCTTTTGTAAAATTCATTTCCTCCGCAATGTCGATAGAACGTACGCTGCCATTGCGTTTGGTAAGAACTAAGATAGTTTCCAAGTAATTTTCTCCGGATTCCAGCAGTGACATTTTTATAACCTCCATCAGTATCAGATGTAATATTTCGATTACTACTATTTTAACACATTTAATTCTTAACGTCACTAGCTGAGATAGTGTATAATAAAAAACAAACAAAATAGTCAGATGAGTAAGCTGTGGCTATCTAAAATAGATGATTAGACGGAAAGAGGTAGTGCTATGTTAAAATTTATGCAGGAAACGCTAAGCGTCTGGGAGCTTCTGCAACAGACAAAAAAGCCGATAGTGCTTTACGGAATGGGCAACGGAGCCGATAAAATTATCGACTGGTGCGAAGCAAACGGAGTGCAGGTGCAGGGAGTATTTGCCAGTGACGAGTTCGTCCGCGGACAGCAGTTCCGCGGCTTTACGGTAGAACGCTATGATGCGCTGCGCGCGCGTCTGGGCAATGAGCTTTTGGTTGTTATCGCCTTTGCCAGCGAAAGACCAGAGGTGCTGGAGCGCTTTGCGCAGCTGGCTGTCGAGCAGGAGGTTATAGCACCGCATCTGCCGCTTTTTGATGAAGAGGAAACTGTAAGCGCCGTCTGGCTGCAACGTTACGAAGAGCAGCTGACGCAGGTTTATGACAGACTGGCGGATGAACAGTCGCGCAGAGTTTTTGCGGATACGTTGAACTATAAGCTCAGCGGTAAGATAAGCTATCTTTTTGACTGCGAAACGCAGCGTGAGGATGATATCAGGTCACTGCTTGCGCCGACAGCCGAAGAGGTATATATGGATCTTGGTGCCTATAACGGTGATACCATACAGGAGCTGGGACGTCTGACTGACTGGCAATGGCGCGAGGTACTGGCGGTAGAGCCGGACCGCCGTAACTGCCGCAAGCTGCGTCTGCTGGCAGATGAGCTGGCGGAGAAGGGGCTTGCTGCCGAGGTACACGAGGCAGGCATCTGGAGCGAGCAGGGTGAGCTTGGCTTTAGCGACAGCGGCGGCAGACAGTCAACATTTATCGGCGCGGAGAAGAAAACTGTGCCGGTGACGACGATTGATACTGTAGCAGCGGGACGCCCGGTGACAATGATCAAGATGGATGTCGAGGGGGCAGAAGTGCAGGCTATTGCCGGCGGCAGGCAGACCATCGGTAAATGTAAGCCGAAGCTGTTTATCGCGGCCTATCATTATGATGTTGATTTATTCCGCCTGCCGCTGCTTTTATGGGAGCTGGTGCCGGAGTATAAGATTTATTTGCGTAAGCATCCTTATGTCCCTGCATGGGAATTGAATTTTATTTGCATCGGAAAACAGCGGGACGATAAAAGTCCATATAGGACAGAAAACGTCAAATGTAATATGGTGGTGGAATGTCCGTTCAATAAGTGTCAAGGTGACACAAAAAGTTAAATCTTTGTAAAAATAATGTAAAGTGTAAGCAGGTAAAAAACGGCCTGCAGCGAATTTATCAAATATGGGTGTAGAATGGAACACGCTAAAATATAATTTTTAACGACGATGCAAAAAAAGGAGTGTATGTGAATGAAAAAATCTAAATGGATGCTTGGTGCAGCAGCAATGTTGGCTTTATCCGTAGCTTTGGCTGGCTGCGGCGGCGGTGACAAAAAAGCAGACAATAAGGCTGCTGGCGTAAAAGGCAGCTTGATGGTTTATACCTCTATTTATCCTGATATTATCGACAATATGTGCAAACCTAATGTTGCAAAAGCTTTCCCGGATATGAAGGTTAACTGGTTCCAAGGCGGTACCGAAAAAGTTATTACCAAGATTACCGGCGAAATCAAAGCTAAAAAAATTGCTGCAGACGTTCTGATGGTTGCGGATCCGTCCTACTATCTGAAGCTGCAGGAGCAAGGCTTGCTGTTGCCTTATAAATCCAAAGAAGATGCTAATGTTATCAGCGAAAAAGACAAAGACGGCAACTGGTACGGTGTTCGTATCTCCAACATGATTATTGCTTATAACTCCAATAAGCTGAAAGCTGAAGAAGCTCCGAAAAACTGGACCGATCTGACTGATCCGAAATGGAAAGGCAAAATCGCTATGCCAAACCCGATGCTGTCCGGTACTGCTTATGTAGCAGTTGGCGCTCTGGCTGACAAATACGGCTGGGAATATTTCGATAAACTGAAAGCTAACGGCCTGCGCGTTGAAGAAGGCAACTCCGCTATTCAGAACAAGCTGCTGACCGGCGAATATGCAGCTGTAATGATTCTGGAAGAAAACATCCTGAAGCTGGCTAACACTAAGAAAGAGCCTCTGAAGATTGTTTACCCGACCGACGGCGTAATCAACGTTCCTTCCCCGATAGCTATCTTCAAGGATACCAAGAATCCTGATGGTGCAAAGGCTTTGGTTGACTGGTGGCTGTCCAAAGAAGGTCAGGAAGCAGTTGTTAAGGGCTGGATGCACTCCGTTCGTGGCGACGTAAAAGCTCCTACCGGTGCTGAAGAAACCAAGAAAATTGTTGAGGGCAGAATTAAAGTTGACTGGCAGAAGCTGGCTAACAACAATGCTCAAATCAAAGAAGAATTCCGTAAGAGAGTTATGGATAAATAATGCGTTGCTAAGTTAAATTATAGCGGAAACAGGGAGACCTTTCAGGCCATCCCTGTTTTCTGCTCAATAAAGAGGGGCCGAAAGCTTGCTTTTGGTGTTGCTCTGAGGTATTAAAAAAGGAGAAAGAAGCGTTCTATGTCAAGAATAAACAGTAAATTTATTGTTATCGCTATCTCCGTGCTGTTGCTTTTATACTTTGTTATCTTCCCGATGGGAATTCTGCTGTATGACAGCATCATGCTGGATGGCGCAATTAACTTGGAAAATTATCGCAATGTATATAGCCAGGATGTCAACTGGCGTGCGTTGACGAATACAATCGAGCTGTCTTTGGGCGTTATGATTGTCAGTGTGCTGATTACCTTCCCGCTGGCCTGGCTGGTTGGCCGTACTGATATGCCCGGTAAAAAAATCTACCGTACTCTGCTGGTATCCAGCTACATGATTCCGCCGTATGTAGGCGCTATTGCCTGGGTACAGCTGCTGAACCCCAGTGTAGGTTATCTGAATGAGATTCTTAAATTTGTCTTTGGCCTGGAAACAGCACCCTTTGACATTTATACTATGGCTGGCTTAGGCTGGGTACTGACTTTGTTCTACTCTCCCTTTGCTTTCATCACCATTTCCCGTGCTATGGAGAAAATGGATCCGACTCTGGAGGAGGCTGCGCGTGTCAGTGGTGCTTCTCCGATGCGTACCGTTTTTGACGTAACCCTGCCGCTGATGGCTCCGTCCATTCTGGCAGGCGGCTTGCTGGTGTTTATTGCTGCCGGCAGCTGCTTCGGTATTCCTGCTATCGTAGGTATGCCCGGCAACATTGAAGTAATGACCACGCGTATCGTAACCTATATCTACATGGGCGATACTGCGGGCGTACGTGATGCTACAGCTTTGGCTGCTTCCCTGATGTTCCTGGCCAACATCCTGCTGTTCGGTATGACCTGGATGGTTGGCAAAAAGGATTACACTACTATCAGCGGTAAGAGCACCCGTCCGAATATCGTTGAGCTGGGCAAATGGAAATGGCCCTGCTTCTGTCTGGTTGGCGCTTACAGCATGATTTCCATTATCATTCCGCTGGGCTCCATCGTGCTTACCAGCCTGATTATCACCCTGTCCAAGCCGATTGGTCTGGATAACCTGGGCTTTGATGCCTGGATTCCTGTTATCACCAGCTCCCAGTACATGGAAAGCGTTTGGAATTCCGTTGTTTACGCAGTTATTGCTGCCTGCATCGGCACACTTATTTCCATCTTTATTGCATATCTCGCAGTTAAAACCAGAATCAAAGGCCGCAGCCTGCCGGACCTGCTGGTAGTTATCGGTGGCAGCACCCCGTCCATCGTTATTGCGCTGGCTTTGATTATTACCTTCAGCGGTAATTTTGGTTTGAACCTGTATTCCACGATGTGGATTATGGTAGTTGCTTATCTGGTAAAATACATGACGATGTCTGTGCGTACCATCGCCGCTTCGCTGAGCCAGGTGCATATCTCTCTGGAGGAGGCTGCACTGAACTCCGGCGCCAGCTGGCTGCGCTGCTGCAAGGATATCATCATGCCGCTTATTGCACCGTCTATAGTTGCCGGCTGGTTCCTGATTTTCATGCCGTCCTTCTACGAGCTGACTATGTCCCTGCTTCTGTACGGCAGTGATACTAAGACCATCGGCGTATTGCTGTATGAACTGCAGACCTATGCAGATACGCAGAACGCTTCTGTGCTTTCTGTAATCATTCTGCTGATTGTTTTGATTGGCAACCTGATTCTGAACAAGGTTTCCAAGGGTAACGTAGGTATTTAATTAAAGGAGTGTAATAAATGGCTGAGGTAAGAATTGAGCATGTATTTAAACGTTTCGGCGCTGTAACTGCCGTAAACGATTTCGATTTAGTTGTAAAGGATGGCGAATTTGTTTCCATCCTCGGTCCTTCCGGTTGCGGTAAAACTACTACCCTGCGTATGATTGCAGGCTTTGAGCGTGCTACCGAAGGTGAAATTTATATTGGCGACCATTGCGTAAGCTCTTCCGTTAAGGGCAGCTTTGCTCCTCCGGAAAAACGTGATATCGGTATGGTATTCCAGTCCTATGCTGTTTGGCCGCATATGACTGTTGCTGAAAACGTAGGCTATCCGCTGAAAATTCAAAAGGTAGATAAAAAGGAACGCGAAGAACGCGTACAGAAGATGCTGGAGCTGGTTCATCTGGGCGAATACAGCAAGCGTTATCCGCATCAGCTGTCCGGCGGTCAGCAACAGCGTGTAGCTTTGGCGCGCGCTTTGGTAGCACAGCCCGGCCTGCTGCTGTTGGACGAACCGCTGTCTAACCTGGATGCTAAGCTGCGTGAATCCATGCGCTTTGAAATCCTTGCTATTCAAAAGGAACTGGGCATCACCGTTGTTTATGTAACCCACGATCAGGGCGAAGCAATGGCAATGAGCGACCGCGTAGTTGTTATGAGTGCCGGCGTCGTACAGCAAATCGGCGCACCGCACGAAATTTATACCAAGCCTGCCAACAAAATGGTTGCTGACTTCATCGGTCTGGTTAACTTTATCGATGGCGAGGTTAAGGGTGACAGAGTATTCATTAAGGGCAGCAACGTTTCCTTCCCGAATACCGCTAAGGTTACCGGCGAAGCTACTATTGCCGTACGTCCTGAGAATATTACCATGTCCCTCAGCGGCGGTCAGATTGAAGGTCAGGTAACTCACCGCTTCTACCTGGGCGATGCGGTTGACTATCGTGTAAATGTTCACGGCCATGACATCCGCGTTATCGTTAAGGGCGCAGATTTGGATGCAATTCCTGACGGCTCCAAGGTATATCTGGACTTTGACAGAGTAATGGTTTTCGACAGAAACTAAGCTGAAAATATAAGACGGAGATAAAGGGTTCTTTGTCAAGTTTTGGGGTATTCAAGACTTTAATATCATAGACCTA
>ERZ1026854.1196-NODE-1196-length-16940-cov-10.262778_pt1 | contig 16940 bp, 14 predicted proteins | sample MGYA00380157_ERZ1026854 | MGnify/ENA primary metagenome ERZ1026854 (study PRJEB33269, sample SAMEA4719793) | human gut metagenome | biome: human-associated habitat; feature: organic feature; material: feces | place: Cameroon | collected 2013-10 ...
AATATATACTGCATCATATAATTCAATTTTCATATATCACAGATTTCCTTCGTATACTGTAACTGCCTTGCTCTTACAACTTTACGCTGACTTTGACTGATAGGAAGTATTTGTTGATTAGACATCTTTACTTCCTTCGTTCCAACTTCAATCACATGTAAATAATTCACCAAATATGACTTATGTATCTGTATAAAATCGCTTTTTGCTAATTGTGTCTGAACTTTCGCAAGTGTAGAATAAAATATTGCATCACCAGATTGCGTAACCATTCTGACCGTTCGATTTCCAGATTCAAAATATAAAATATTTTTGATTAGTTCTTTATAATCGGCATGTCCTATTCGATATAGAAAAATTTGTCCTGCTCCCGGATATAACTCCAACAGCAGTTTCAATAACTTATTAATCTTCACCTCATCTATTGGTTTCTCCAAAAAATTCATCGGTCGTATATCAAACAGTTCCATACAGTACTTTGTCTGTGCCGAAATGTATACAATCTGTACTACTTGATCATTCTGTTTCTCACGAATAAATTTTCCGACTTCCACACCATTTATATCGTTCAACTCAATATCTAAAAAAATAATATCAAATGAATGTTCCGACTCTATAAATCGACACAGTTCTTTCCCCGTTAGAAAAAGTTCCACATCCATTGCAACAGCTTCTTGCCGTGAAAATTTTTCAACTATTCTTTCAATCTGTGTACAGATTGCTGATTCATCATCACAGATTGCAACTTTTATCATACCCTCACCCTCTCTTGTAACAGACATTTACTTTGTGTGACCTATATCTTACTCTAAAATTTTAGTATTCAAAACTTCATTATAATTATACCAAAAACAACACCATTTAAATTTCTTCTGTCATATCTTTCTCACGATTGAACAGGTCGTAAATACACGGAATCACAATCAGTGTGAGAATCGTACCATAGACCAGTCCGCCAATCAGTGTGATCGCCATCGGACGCATCATATCGGATCCATCTCCGATGCCAAGTGCCGTCGTCAGCATTGCAAGAACCGTTGTCAGCACCGTCATAAGGATCGGACGCACACGGGTCTTTCCGGATTCGATGATTGCTTCCTTTTTGGATGCTCCGGCACGTCGTGCCTGATTGATATAATCGATCAGTACAATACCATTGTTTACGATCAATCCTGAAAGCATGATAAATCCAAGCATTGCAAGGACATTGATCTCCTGTCCGGTCAGAAGCAATGCGATAAATCCACCGGTAAAGGCAAGTGGAATGGAGAACATAATGATAAACGGCGAAAGCAGGGACTGGAACTGTACCACCATAATCAGGTAAATAAAGATTACTGCAAGTACCAGCATCAGTACGAGCTGTTTCATGGATTCATTGATTGTCTCGTCCTCACCGGTCATCTCTACTTTATATCCATCCGGAATATCCAGTTTGTCAATGGCTTTCTGCAACTCGTTGCTCACCAGTGTCACGTTGTGATCTTCATCCACACCGCAGGATACTGTAATGTAACGCGTCTGCGCATCACGGCTGATTGTGCTCAATGTACTTGTCTCTTTCATCTCACAGATTTTTGTGAGCGGAATCTCTTTTTCTTTTCCGTTTTTATTCGTATAAGAAAAAGTCATATCCTTAATATCCGAAAGTTTTGTATCCGCCTGCTCCTCAGTCTGTACATAGACTTTGTAATCTTTGATGTCTGTGGTGATTGTCGTTGCCGTCTTGCTGTCTGCCATCTTGGCACTGACAAGCTGATATACCTGTGCTACGGTAAGTCCGTATTTTGCAGCCTTTTTCTTATCTACCGAGATGGTAAGCTGCGGTTCAGAATCTTCCATACCATCATCGATATCAATTGTTCCTTTGGTATCTTTCATGACATTGGCAACTTCATCTGCAAGTTTCTGCAAAGTTTCAATATCATTTCCCTTGATACGCACAGACAAACCGCTTCCAAAATAACTGCTGTAATCCATGGAAGAAGTATTCGTAGATACCTCACAGTCGAGATCCTTTGTCTTTTCTGTGATGGCATCTGTGACATCGGAAACTTTCACATCCGCATCCTCATCAAGAAGAATGTACATGCTTACACTGTCGTTTCCGCCACCCATAAGGGAAGTCGTTGAATTTCCTCCTGCCATGGCACCAACGGTATCAATGCCCTTGATATCCGAAATCCGCTCCATTACCTGATCCGATGCCTTGGTAAGTTCCTGGAAGGTCAGCTTTTCTCCTTCTTTTGCAGAAACTGAAACCGAAATCTGATTGGTCTCCATATCCATATCCATAAAATTCAAACCTTTGGATACGCTAAGCGCTGCGCTTGCAGCCAAAAGCACAACTGCAACAATAAGTACAACCGGCTTAAAACGCAGGCACCATGCCAATGCCCGTCCGTACCATTCCTTCATGGCATCAAACCACGGATGACAGATCTCTTTGGTGCGGCGCAATGTCACAGAAGACATTGCCGGCACGAAAGTAAGCGCTACCACAAGGCTGGCCACCAGCGTATATGCAATGGTCAAAGCCAGATCAACGAACAGCTGCCGCGTAATGCCATCGGTAAAAATAATCGGCGCATAAACGCTGACAGTAGTAAGTGTCGATGCAATGATTGCACCCGTTACCTGTTTGGAACCTTCCACAGCCGCCTTTTTGATCGAATAGCCCTCTCCTCTGAGACGGTAGATATTCTCGATGACAACGATGGAGTTATCAACCAGCATACCGATACCAAGCATCAGACCGGACATGGAAATAATATTTAACGTAATTCCGGTAAAATACATGAGTACGACCGCTGCTACGACGGAAAGCGGGATTGAACATGCAATGACAATCGTCGGCTTGATATCTTTTAAGAATAATAACAATACAAGAATGGCAAGCAATGCACCCCAGATCATATTCTGCATTACGCTGTTTACAATCATGTCAATGTATACACCCTGATTCATCAACACGCTCAGGTGCAGATTGGAATCTTCTTTTTCCAGAGATTTGAATTTCTCCAGAATACGGTCCGTTACTTCTCCGGTGGAGTATCCGGTCTGCTTTTCCATCGAAAGCATGATGCCCGGGTTGCCGTTGATCACGGCGTAAGTCTCATCTGAATTATCCGTCACAGTCACATCCGCCACATCGGACAGACAGATCGTTTTGACTCCGTCAATTCCCATATCGATCAGCGGAAGTTTCTTAAGATCCTCGACATCTTCCACGGCATCGCCTACACGGACAAGATACTGTGTATCTCCATCCATCGCATAGCCTGCCGGCATATCAAAGTTCTGTGCTGCCAAAAGGCTTGTGATCGTGTCTGCACTGAGCACTTTGTTCAAATCTGCCGAATCATACGCACTGTCTTTTGCATCGTCGAGTTTGGTCTGTGCATCATCTAAAGCTGACGCGGCACTTGTCAGTTCCGCAGAGCTTGCACTTACTTTCAGTGCAGTAAGTGACGCATTTGCATTCAATGTATCCAGTGCGGAGGAAAGGCTGACCTTGCCACTCTCCACCTTCTTTTGTGCACTCTCAATGGTTTTAATTCCGGTATTTACCTGTGTCAGAAGCTTGCCGACTTCTGCGGAAGCAGCCGGAAGATCTTCGTATGTATTTACAGTAATTCCAAGCGAAGACAATGCCGCGAACTGTTCTTTCACTACTTTGTTCAGCTGCTTGATCTGTGCTTTCATCTCTTCGCTTTCTGCAAGCTGCGGATTGTCCTTGAGCACAGAGACAATTCCCGTATATGCATCTGACTGCATAAAAGTCTGAATGCCTGATTGAATCTGTGACAGAGATTTCTGCTGCTTTTTCAGATCGGCCAGCTGATTCTTTAAATCTTTCTCTGTCTTTAACAGTTCCTGCTGCTTGTCCATCGTCTGATTTATGGCATCCGTCAGCTGATCCGAGCCTGTATTGATCGAAGACTGTCCGTCTTCTACCTTCTTTTTGTTGGCATCAATTTCTTTCTGGGATTTTGCGAACTGCTTGTCGATGCTTTTCTGCACCTTTTTATTTAATGCATCGATCTTGTCCTGATTGAGTGTTACCTGCACACCCTCCTCTAACTGTCCGGTCGTGGTAACCGATGCCACACCTTCAAGACTTTCAATTGCAGGAGAGAGTTCATTTTCCACATATTCGGACAATTTTGCAGCATCCATGCCATCCACATCCACCGCAGCGGCCAATACCGGAAGCATATCCGGATTCACTTTCATGATCATCGGTGTGCCGATGGAATCATCCCACTGACCGGAAATCTGATCGAGACTCTGCTGAATCTCAATGACCACCGAATCCATGTTTGCATTCTGCTCATATTCAAGTGTTACAATGGAATAGCTATTGTAAGAAATAGAACTGATATTTTTGATGTTGGAAGTGGTCGCCATCGCCGATTCGATTGGTGCGGTCACATCACTTTCCACCTGTTCGGGACTTGCTCCCATATCCGTCGTGATGACAAGTGCGTACTGGAAACTCATATCCGGCAACAGGTCCGTTGTCATCTTTGACAAAGAGACCACACCAAGAACGATCACCAGTACCACTGCCACCAGCACGGTATAAGGACGTTTTACGCTGTACTTTGAAATCATGCTTTCCTCCTGCTATTATATGATTATGACTCTTTCACCATTATAAAGAAATAAATCCTTATTTTACAAGAGAAACGCCCAAAGCTTTATACTTTTTTAATGAAAAAACATCCGGCAAATCTGCTTCTTGCAAATTCGCCGGATGTCTTTTCGCTATACATCTTCTGCACTGTCCTCTTCATCCGCAATCGCTGCAGATGCACCAGATACAGCTGCAATCACCGCGATGACCGCTCCTAATACTGCGACACCTATGATTGCTGCCAGAAAAATGAAAAACCCCGTTTCTGACATATATCCCATCTCCTATTCTGAAATTTTGCCTTTTATCTATACAAATTCTACCACAGAACGCATGTCATCTCAACGCTATTTTCATTAATCGATTGCTTTTTCTCCACTTTCTCGTGTACGGATTTTTAATGCACTGCGCAATTCGTAACTGAAAATTTTTCCATCTCCGACCTCGCCGGTAAAAGCGGCTTTTTGAATCGCATCGATGGTTGCTTTTTCCCACTCTTCCGAAGTTACAACGATCTCAAATTTGATCTTTGGCTGCATGACTACATCTACTTCCGTACCACGGACACGCTTTTTATAACCGCGCTGCGCGCCACATCCCATCACCTGGGATACGGTAATTCCATTCACCTGGATGCCATTTAATGCGTCTTTGACATCCTCAAACACTTCTTCACGCACAATTGCTTCTACTTTTATTAACATATGGCATATTCTCCTTTTCTATTCCACTCGTTTTATGAATCCAGTCCGTTGAAGGTCGGATAAGCACTTTCTCCGTGCTGTGAAAGATCCAGACCAACTTTCTCGGCCTTTTCATCTACACGCAATTCTGTAAAGAGACGAACAACGCCAAGACAGATCAGTGTACCTGCGATTGCTACTGCCAATGTTACCACAATTCCAATAATCTGTGCAACAAACAGGTGATAGTCGCCATAGATCAGACCATCCCATTTTGCAACGCTGTTGATGGATTTCTTTGCAAAAATTCCGGTGGCAATACCGCCCCAGACACCGCCGATTCCATGACATCCGAATGCGTCAAGCGCATCATCAATCTTGAGTTTTCCTTTCAGCAGTGAAATTGTAAAACAGCAGATTGGACTGACCAGCGCTCCGATAATGATTGCCGACCAGATTGGAACAAATCCTGCTCCCGGTGTAATTGCCACAAGTCCCACAACAAGTCCGGTAGATGCACCGACAAGCGTCGGTTTTCCATCTTTCATCACATCAATAAAAATCCAGGAAAGCATTGCGCTCGCACTCGCAAGTGCTGTTGTCATAAACGCATGCGCAGCCAGACCATTCGCTCCAAGTGCACTTCCTGCATTGAAACCAAACCAGCCAAACCATAAGATAAAAGCTCCCAGTGCCACAAACGGAATATTGTGCACACGGTATGCCGTATTTTCATATCCTCTTCTTCGTCCAAGAATAAGTGCAAAAACCAACGCACTGACACCGGAACTGATATGTACGACGTTTCCTCCTGCAAAATCGATTGAACCGATTTCTGCAAGGACTCCGCCCTCGCCCCATACCATATGAGCCATCGGATAATAAACAACTACTGACCAGAGCGCGATAAATAAGAACAACGCTTTAAATTTCACACGCCCAACCAGTGAGCCTGTGATCAAAGCCGGTGTGATCATTGCAAACATCATCTGAAATGCAACGAACACAAGATGCGGAATCGTTGCAGCATATGGTCCCGCTTCATCCATTCCAATTCCGCTTAATCCGAACCATCGGAAGTCACCGATAATTCCTGCATGATTGCCCCCAAACGAAAGAGAATAACCAAACAAAACCCACATCACAACGGACAATCCCATGATTGCCACACATGCCATCATCGTATTTACCACATTTTTTCTTCTGACCAGACCTCCATAAAAGAACGCCAGACCCGGTGTCATAAAAAACACCAGTGCTGCACAAATCAGCATAAAACCAGTATCTCCTGCACTCATTTTCTAATCTCCTTTCCTTGAACATCAGCCCATACAAAATTTGCTTTCAGCAAATGGGCTGACGCTACATGTCAAGTTTTCATACAAAACTTGACACTATCCATTGAGTATACATATAACGCAAAAAGGCGCCAAAAGAATGTTTCCATTCTTTTGACACCTTTGTCGATGTAATCATAGCAAACTTTATACTCCAATGCAAGAACTTTTTATCTCTTTTTTGTCCCTTTTTTCGACAATACATACTCCCCAAGTACTATTTTCCTAATTCGTAAAAGGCAACTGCACTGGCGGCTGCCACATTAAGTGAATCCACTCCGTGACTCATCGGTATGCGCACCGTATAGTCACATTGTGCCAGTGTCTCGTCTGCCAGTCCCTCTCCCTCGGTTCCCAGCAGAATTGCAAGTTTATCCACTGCATGAAGTCTTTTGTCATCAATTCCAAGGGAATCTTCCCGAAGTGCCATGGCAACGGTCTGAAAGCCCATCTGCCGCAACTGTTCCATGTCTTTTGGCCAATCGCCCGCCTTTTCTCCGATATAGGTCCACGGTATCTGAAATACCGTCCCCATGCTGACACGGATTGCACGACGATACAGTGGATCACTGCACGCAGGAGTCAGCAGCACGGCATCCATATTAAGGGCCGCAGCCGAACGAAAGATTGCCCCCACGTTCGTTGGATTCACGACATTCTCAAGCACCGCGATACGCCTTGCGTCCCTGCAGATTTCCTGCGGTGTTTGAAGCTTCGGCCGATACATGGCACAGAGCATTCCCCGCGTCAGCTGAAAACCTGTCAGTTTTGTCAGCACTTCAAATTCCGCCACATATACCGGAAACTCTTTATTTGTACTGCTGCACATCCGAATGGCTTCTAACGCTTCGCCCTCTGTCTTTAGCTGTCTTTTCTCCATCAGCACAGAAACCGGCACACACCCGGCGTCCAATGCCCGCATGATCACCTTCGGACTCTCTGCAATAAACATCCCTTTTGCAGGGTCTGCACGATTGACAAGCTGATTCTCGGTCAGTCTTGCATACACGTCAATCTCCGGTGCTTCAAAATCTTGAATTTCTATCACATTTACATTTGTGTGCATTATTATTTCCATTTTTTATCATCTTTCCTATGCATTATAAATCGTTTAATTCTCAACCCCGGCTGCCCGAACCATCTTCTCCTTTGCATAACTCAAAACCATTCTTTGTATTTCCAACGCTCTGATGAATACAGTCTGCAATCGCCTGTACAATTCCGTCTCCAGGATTTGAAACAATCCGCATATTCAACGACATGGCCGCGCCGATTCCCGTACAGACCAGCGCTGCCGCAAGCACTGCAATCTGCAGACCAAAATGCAATGGCGTATTGGCTCCCTTCGGGGAAAAATCCGGTATGAAATCAACGAACAGATTCATAAAACTTATCTGCAATGATAACTTATCTACGTATCCGTCACTACACATAAACGCCAACCGGAATCAGATACTTCAGGTAACGCATGACCGGAACATACGCTCCCGCATCCCAGAATACCGGACACATGATCACAGCAAGTACCATCATAACAATTCCATACGCAAGAAATCCTTCTGCGCTGGATGGAATTTTTGCATACAACGCCGTCCATATTATAGCATACGCAAGAAATATTACAAATAACAGCAGCTCCTGCCCCAGTCCTCTCGACTGTGGAACAAAAAGCAACAGCACAAAGCCGACCACTGCCGGAATCGTCACGGCTGCCAGTTCCTGTACACAGGCAAACAAAAAGCGTTCCCTGTTTGGAAAGGCATGCTGTACCCATATCCCTTTCGGCTCATATCTCTTCGCATTCGCAAAATACATAATTCCAAGAAGAAAGACTGCAAATATTCCCTGCACCGGATATGTTCCATGATTGTCCTGTACTTTCTTCACTTTCGTATCTACCGGAACAATATCCGTATAAAAAAAATCGCTCTGCAAAAAATCATCACTTGATTTTTGCATTTTCTCAAGACGCTTTTGATCCTGCGTTGTAAAGATTTCCTTTTCACTTTGCGCTAACAATTTTCCGCTGTACTCCTTGAAAAAGGCCGCAAAAAATGTTTCTTTTGCAACTTCTCCCTTGGTGGTAAACGGGTTGGCGATATACGTCACACATTTTCTCCAGTCATCCTGCCGAACCCTTTCTGTGAAATCACTTTGCATAAGAAATCCACATTCCAGTTTGCCGGACTGCACTTCCTTGTACATTTGTTCCTTATCCGGATAAATCACAAATGCAAACTGACTGTGCGAATTTTTCAAATCTTCACACAACGTTCTCTCTATGTTGCCATCCTGTTCACAATACAATCCGATCGTCATCGTTTTCACGGACGGCATGTGGATTCCCTGAACAACCAGCAGAAGCAGAAGCAGCGCGGCTGTCATAAGCCACGCTGTGATCTGTTTTGTATTTCGTTTTAACAAAAGTCCATACCATATGATTACTTTTTGCATACACTCACCATTTCCATCAAAACCAACTGTTTCCAAAGAGAAGCTCTAAACTGTACCGGTTCAAATGATACAGTGGCGTCCAGTGACTGATCTGTTGTACGAATTTCGGCAGATAATCTACCGGGATTAGCATGCCGGATGCCAGCACCATAAGAATTTCCAGCGCCAGCAGCACAAGCAAACCTTCCGTCGATTTCCCTGCAATGCAATAGATCAGATGGTATCCAGCCGCAAACAACAGACAAAGCAGATACAATCCCAACAGAACACGCATGTCCCAGAAAAGAAATGAGATTCCTAAATAATACGTAACGGTGCAGCCGATTCCATACGCCAGAAAAGCCAGAAAAAACAACACATTGGTCATCGCCACGATTTTTCCGAAAGCAATCCTGCCTGCTCTCATGCCATGCAGGGAAAGTTTCTGCTCCACCACCTTGGTCTCGCCTGTATACAATCTAGCGAAACATAGACCGGTAAACAATAAGACCAGTATCAGTCCTGTCGAAAAATAATACTGCTTTTGCTCATATTCCCCAAACGGCGAACAGACAATTGAATCATACAGCCCCGTGCGGGTCAATGCAGTCTTCAGATAATTCGTTGCAACTTTCAGCCCGATATCCTGGTAGGCAATCTTCGTGTTGCCATACTGCGCCTGTTCCAGCACCGCAGACACACCGGCTTCTGCCGTCCACAAAATCGAGACACCATCCTGCAACAATTCCTGAAACGTCTGCAGACTGACATCCGCCTCCTGCGGAACACACAGTCTTACAAACGAATCGTTTCCCTCATCCAGATCTTTATAAAAATGTTCCGGAAAAATCAATACAGCCTGCACCGTTCCCTGCGCGAGCTGTTCCATCGCCACGGGTTCATCCACATAATGCATCCGACAGATGCTTTTTGTACTTTGCATGGCAGATGCAAGACCTGTTAGAAGGCGCAATTCTTCGCCCTTTTCTTCCGGAATGACAACTGCCACGTCTACCGCATTAAGCACCTTTGCATCACGAAATGCCGCGCTGCATGCAAGCACTGCCATACCAAGCAAAAGAACCATGCATATAAAATACCGGAAAGACTTTATAAAGACGGCAAGCGCCTTCTTTTGTTCCATGCATAAGTATCGAAAAAACATTCTATTTCTTACAGCTCATCGCCCTCATCGTAATTGTCGTCATCATTATTATAGTCATAGCTATAGTTATCGTCGCTATTATCATCATCGTAATCATAGCTGTAATCATCGTCACTGTTGTCATCGCCATAATCATAGTTGTAACCGTCGTCATCGTAGTCATAGTCATAATCATAATCGTAATCACCATCACCATAATTATAGCCACTGTTGCCGCCGCTGATTCCATAAATTTCCTGAACCAGTGCCTGAAGCTCCTCCTCGGATGCGTTTCCGATATCAAACGTTTCTCCGCTGAATTTCTGAAGCTCTGCGCCTTTTTTCACATCCAGTGAAATGTTGACACCAGCACCTTCCATGGTCAGTTTCAAACCATCGCGTTTACCTTCCAGTGTACCGCTGACAGAACCCTCATCTTCAATATCCAGTGTGTATTCTCCTGATTTGAAATCATAGGTCAGCTCTCCGACTTTATTTCCTTCCAGCGATAAACTGGTTACTTCTTCATTTCCATTTACACTTCCGGAAATTTTCAGCACAGACTCACCACACGAAATCAGCTCCATGTTCTGTGTTCTTCGGTCTCCGCCCTTGAAAAGTATCTGTATATCCTGATCCTCCTTGGATGGTTCTACCGCTTTTATACATGCCAGCTTATTCTTATAAATGTAAAAAGTGATATCAAGATCCGGCATCTCTTTAAAGGCGTCTCTCAGCTGATCAAACGACTCTTTGTAATCATCGTAATCCGATCCTGTTACGGCCTGATCCAGAAGATCTCCCATCTCGGCATCCATATAGTCCTCAAAAATATCCACACATTCGATCATATAGTCTGATGTGATCGTTGTCTTATAACCTGCACACTTGCGGTCTTTTCCATCGACTTCAAAAGACTCTTTGTCTGCGGATTCAAATTCCAGTTTCTTGTACATCTCAGAATATTTTTTGCTGAATTCTAAAGCATTTTTCTTCTGCTCTTCGTCCGAAAACATCTGCTTGCAAAGCTTATCAAGCGTTTCTACGTTGTCGGCCCCCATAGAATCTACAAGATAACCACTTTTCTTCTCGTTGTAATTGTATGTATAAATCTTGTCGCCCAAAAGCGGTGCAGATAATTTTATTTCATCTTTATCAATACCTGCAAGAAATTCTACATCAGAAAGTTCCGGTCCCTCAACACTACCGGAAATCTGCTTTTCATCGTCCTTTTCTGCATAAGTTGCCTGAACGCTGTAGCCTTCTGCCTCACCCTTGATGTCAACGGTATAAGCCTTGGAACTCATAACACTCAGTCCAGATAAAGCTTCCATCACATGGGAAGACTCGCTGAATGTATTCGCTGTAGCTCTCAGTACTTTGTTGGATTTGCTCAGGAAAAATCCGCTCTGCACTCCTGCAAAAACCGTACCGGCTCCTGCGACAACAACAACGCCTGCCACGATACCGACAATCAGTCCGGTTTTTTTCTTTTTCTTTGGTGGCTGCTGCAACGGCATTCCTGTCATCGGATCAAATGCCATCTGTGGCTGCGGTTGTACCGGTGTCGGATTGATCGGCTGTCCCGTCATCGGATCAAACTTCATCTGTGGCTGCTCCGGTGTCGGTGCCGGGTTGATTGGTTCTCCTGTCATCGGGTCAAACTTCATCTGTGGCTGCTCCGGTGTCGGTGCCGGGTTGATTGGTTCTCCTGTCATTGGATCAAAATTCATTGCCATTTTCATAATCTCCTTTTCTTTTCAGAACATCCCTTTCAAATGATCTTCATGTTCTTTTGCTGATATATATCTTGATTTCTTCCAGCCTCTTTTGTGGATCTCTGCTCAGCTCCCGCATCTGCCCATTATCCATCAGCAGACAGCGATCCGCAAACACAATTTCCTGTTCCTCGTGGGAAGTCATGATAATCGTGCCATTCATCTGTTTGTACCTGGAAAGCCATGCTAAAATACTTTCTTTATAATAAATATCCAGAGCCGCCGTTGGTTCGTCCAGTAGCAAAACCGGTGGAAGCTCCATAAAGGCACACGCAATGGCCAGTCTCCGTTTCATTCCGCCGGACAGCTTCTCCACTTTCATGTGAAGCATCTCCTCCAGCTGAAACTGTTCGATCACAGAATCCAGATTCTCTTTTTTGCCAGCGCTCCAGAATTTCAGGTTATCCTTTACCGAAAGTTCCTCAAATAGCGGATTCTCCTGCGGCACATAACCATAATACTTTCGGGATGACTTGCTGCGGCCCACCTTATTTCCAAAATAGGCAATGCTGCCACTGTCGGCTTTCTGTGCGCCAGCCATAATCTGCAAAAGTGTCGATTTCCCGCATCCGTTTTTTCCTACGATCACAACACTCTCGCCGCTTTCCACATCAAAAGAAATCTGCTGAAGCACCTGTTTCTTTCGATAATTCTTAGAAACGGCAGATACCTCTACTGCTTTCACTTTCATAACCATTGTCCCTTCTGGCCATCCGTATTTCAAACATCAGAACATATGATTCCATTATACGTAATTGTATTCGCTGTGAAAATAGGAAATTTGCCCTAGTTTGTCTGATGTTTCTTTATACAGCCTTTTAATAACTCGACCATTTTAGCTGCAATCGCTGCCCATACATATGCAAATACAATAAGAAGTAACAATTCAAGGTATCTGTAATTTTTAAAAAACCGTTCTAACACGCCAAGCTTTTGAAAAACACGCAATATTGCAATATGTGCAAAATAAATTTCCAATGAAACAACGCCCCATTTTTTGCAAACGGTATTAAACCACTGCGGTGTATAATAAAAAAGTATCGCCAGCAAAAAAGTAATGCCAACACCACCGATCCAATAACTATACCGCTCCAGTATATTATGAAACTTTCCTGCATCGAGACATATATGGTCCATTAAAAGGTATCCCACGGTCAGAACAATCAGGGTAACCGCCGGCATTCGTTTCTTTTCATATACCAGTTTTCCAAAGCAACATCCCGTCAGAAATACCGGAACTCTTGGCAATGCTCTGGATATCTGCTTATATACCGCCGGCTCTTCCATAAGAATTGCAACAGTTACCAATACAACGAGCACAATCAGAACGCTGACTCTGATTACTGCGCTTTTCACCGTTTTTTTCTCAAACAGTAAGCTGTAAATATATGGATACAATAAATAAAATACCATGATAAGTGATGCAAACCATACCTGCGAATCTTCGCTGATCCAAAACTGCACCAGACTGATCCGGTTAATCAGTCCCCAGATTGTCATCTTATGAAAAACCAAATAAGCAAGCCATAATGGTACACTTGTAAACAACAGTGGATACATAATTCTTGAGATTCGTTTTTTCATAAAAGCCAGAATGTCCTGATTCTTTACAAATGAGAAATACAGGCAGATGCCAGAAATAAACAGAAAAACATCAACTCCCATATTACCTCTCTTAACAACTTCCTGTAGATAATGCAATACTGGTATCCCATCAAAAATCTCGAATTTTGTATGTTCTCTCATATGAAAAAGCAAAATCCAGAATATACTGATTCCATATATTTCACTGCGGTACTCGCTGATTGCTTCCAATCGTAATTTTCCTTTTTGTATCGGTTTCTCCTTTTTGTCCATTTTTCTTCTTTCCTTACTTTATGTTGTTATAATTTTCTCTATATTAATATCACACAATACACAGCCACGTAATATACTAATCCTAACTATTGCAAACGTCAATGTATCATAAACTGCTGACATGTATGTGTATGATACGGGACCTGCGGGGTCTATAAAAAAAGTTCATGGAAATACCCCGCTTTTCCACTAAAAGCGGGGTATTTTGACACAATTTTTCTGTATAGGTCCCACATGCATTCTAATAATTTGGATTTGAAAATTTATCCTTAATCCCTTTCAATTGATTCCAGGCAATTTTCTATAGAACCTGTTACCTTTAGATCATGTCCCTTATATGCAAATAGACTTTTTACTTTTCTGCCAATTCTCTTATTGCAATTCTATATTCTTCGTCTGAGTAATCCTCAAGAATACTTTCTTTTGTTGCATGATACTCATGAATCATCTTCTTAATCGCCTTTATATTTGCCCGCATATTCGCTTCTTCCGCTGCTTTTTTCTCATATCTTTCCATTACTTCGCACACTGCCTGAAGACCTCCCTCCTGATGTTTCAAATAATTCATTCGCTTTGTTAGCTCTGGAAAACTAGCATTATTTACTTCTTTTTTCAAAAAACAATCCAGATACTCCGAGGCTATGGTTCCATCCTTAATCTGGGCATTCGCAAACACACGCATGAGTCCATCATCGATTGCACATCCTGTCTCCCGCACTACACTGTCTACATGATAGATTACTCGATTCGCATTAAACCTTACTCTGCGCAAATGATCATCATCATCCGATCTCTGCACTTCCACATTACACTTTTTCCCATTTTCAAAAATACATAACACATCTAATCGGACAGAACGACCATAGATATTTCTCTCGCTGCTTTGTACGATTACCTCCTCAACAATCAGTTCCTCATCATCCAGTAAAATTCTTAACATTTCCTGACAAAAACCTGCATCATCTGCCAGCACCTCGAAGAAAGCATCATCAATCGGCCGAAAATCTCGAACCTTTTTCTTCTTCTCTTCGATGGTAATTTCATTTCCCATACATTTCTTTCCTTTCTTTAGTATAGCATAATGAACCATTTTTACAACCAAAACGGACCATCTGCCTTCCCCAATATTCAATTAAACTCATGGTATTGTGAGCGCAGGATTCTTCGCGCTCCTCGTGATTTGTTGCTGATGTCGGATACAACATCAAATATGAAATATTCGAGTTTTGTAGATATAGAATAACGTAGTTGCTTCCATCTGTCAACCTTTTCTTGTTATGGGGTCTATTTGAAAAAATTGGCTTTCTGGTGCCACTTTTCCTCTCCAATTCCACTATTTTGGCTGATTTCAAACAGTTTGAGGGTCTATAGAAAAAAAGTTCATGGAAATACCCCGCTTTTACTCTAAAGGCGGGGTATTTTCCTATAATTTTTGTATATAGACCCAATTGCTAGTTCTAAAAGGCTTAAAATCCTTGAAAGCGGGGTATTTGGGCACAATTTTTCTGTATATACCCTGCAGGCTTTCAAAATAATATGGTTTTGAAAATGTATCTCTAATTCTTTTCAATTGATTCCGGACAATTTTCTATGGTGCCTGTTACCTTTAAATCATGTCCTTTATATGCAAATGGTATATCAATCGAGGCTTCATCAATTTTTCTGACCCATGAAGGAGCTCCCTTCCTTGAATATTGAAATGATATAGTAACTTTCTCGCCCGGTTTTAACACAACCGTTTCCTGATTGCCGGTTAATGCCGGCATATAGCTGTAATATCCTCCGGAAACATTTTGCTCATAAACTCTCATATCTCCAAAATAGATTTCCATATTGCTATATCCTCTGTTTTTCCACGTCATTGTAACAATATGCTTTTTCTTGTCTACCTTCCATTTTTCTTTTGACAGATTCGGTTGAATGACTTCTACTTTCATTTTGGCAGTTTTGCCATTGTATTTTGCAGTAACAACAACCTTACCTTCTTTTTTCGGTTCCATTTTTCCATCTTTTTTTATTTTCAAAATTTTGGGATTTGAAGAACTCCATTTGATATTTTCCCTGTCATATGCAATTGGTTGTCCACCCTGATACAGTCTTGGCGCATAGTCACCGGTTCTCCACCATTCACCCTCGCTGAACATGCTGTCATCAACAATCAGCTGACTGCTTGTTTCCAATTTGATCTTGCCGGTACGCTGTCTTTCTTCCTGCTGTCGTACTTCATCTCCATATGCTTTCACAATCTTTACGACGCGCGAACCATCTTCCATCACATTGTTATCCAGGTATAAATTATCCCACTCTGCACCTTTTACCGGATGACACTTTGAAATATGGATTTTCTTGACTTTTGAAAATTTGGAATATTTCAGTTTAAGATCAATTTCATCCTCGCTATACACACCTGTATACGAACGCATTCTTACGTAATAGTTGTTTTCTTCAAAGTAAACCATCCACTTCTTTGTGATATTCCGATTCTGAATGTAAACTTTTTCAACCTTGTTGCCTTTAAAATTCTTGTTTGGACAGCATTGTATTTCATAACCACTTACACTCGGATTCTTTGACTTTTTCCATGTCACATTAAATCCATATTTTCTTTTTTTCAAAATAACATTTTCCGGTGCCTTTATTTTTCCGCTGGTAGTCCCGCTCAGTTCACTCTTATTAATAACTCCAATTCCATCACTTGTCTGAACAATATACGCCTCGTCCTGATCCCACATCAGTTCTCCGATTACTTTCACTTTCGTGTTCTTTTTCAATACCGTAAGGATTTCAAATGTTCCATTTGATTCTTCCATATTTTTTATAATATCTGCGGTAGCATTTTTCACATACATCATAATCGACTCGGAATAATATTTCACATGCGTATAATATTCTGAATCTTCACTGATTTTTGAATTGCTTTTTTCCATCTGCACATAGCCTGCAGGCAATTTTATTTCAGCGTGAATTGGGATAATGGTTGTTGCCATTGTAAAGATAAGCAGGGCTGATAGTATTCTCTTTTTCATAATGTACTCCTATCGTAATATTGTACTTTTATTACCAAATTTT